>SWCB01009005.1_pt1 | contig 49521 bp, 30 predicted proteins | sample 4692901 | NCBI WGS metagenome assembly SWCB01 (sample SAMN10267276, study PRJNA491770) | bioreactor metagenome | isolation source: DHS bioreactor inoculated with subseafloor sediment | place: Japan: off Shimokita Peninsula | collected 2006-08 | reverse complement strand
ATTTTGCTATATTTTTCATTTCTTCTGTATTTTTTCGTTGATTGATGGTTACCTCTTTGCCTGTGCTTACTTCCTGATGACAACCTTGCGGCTGACCACTCCATTGTTGAGTACCACATTCACTACGTAAATGCCGCTGCCCAGTGCCGATGCATTGAGGGTGGTAAGCGCGTTGCCGCCCGTTTTTCCCTGCATCACCAACTGACCGGTAAGGTTGTAAACATTTACCAATGCAGCTTCTTTGGTGGAAGTTGCAACGTAAAGCACTTCACCGTAAGCATAAACCTGAACGCCATCTGTAGCTGTTGGGTTGTTGATGCCCAGGGTGCTAAACTTCAATACAAAACGATTGGTGTTATCTGATGGAGAAGCGGCAAATGCATAGGTTTGGATATCGCTTAAATTTACAAGGCTTCCAATGAGTTTGTCTTCAAGATAAACTGTGCGGCCAGCAAATTCGCCATCGGCTACGGGCAGAGAAATTACGTAATTGTCCTCAGTCGGTACATACAGACCAAGTGGGAAAACAGCTTCTTCGCTGATGGAAGGAATGGTATTGATGGATGCACTTACCAAATCGCTGGTTAAGGTATAAACCTGAGGAATGGCAGGATTGTAGCTAAACATCTTCACCGCATCGTTTCTATCGCGGATAAAATCACTTTCGTCAGAAAGCCGGAGGCTTGTTTCGTCGTAGTTGGTTGCATTGGCAAAACGGACTTTCAGTTGATCGGTTGCATTGGTGCTTTTCATGTAAGAACCACCATGCGCGCGCATGGCATTGGTAAAGTTAAATGTGGCGTCGTTCTCGGTTGATTTTGCCAGTACCATAAAGCCTTGGTTAACTCCAATATATGAAGCTGCAGAATTTCCATCAACGTTTACATAACCCTCACCACCTAGTTTGGCTGCATTATACACATAGGCAAAGTTATCAGCAAAGCTACTGCGATCTGCCAGGTTCCAGTCAATGCCGGAAGCATAAGGATTCCCCATAAGGTTCGATCCAATATAAGCACCCGCACCACCGCTGTTCTTTAAAGTAAATGCCACATCTCCGTTGTTCAGGTTGCCGGTGAAAGTCTTTGTATCAGGTACCTGGTAGGCAACCAAATAGCCCTTACCGGGAACAAAAGTGGTAATGCCATTATTGCCATCTTTCTGGTTCAACCACATTGCCGTAGGTTCATCCCAGGCATAAAAATCATAACCAGTGTTGTCTCCATAAGTTCCTGTAGGAGTGAAATTTGGCGCAATATCTTGTGAAGCTACCGGTGAACTAAGCAAATGCCAGGCTTCATCGACACCGGGAATAGTGCGTTTTACAGTTGCCGGAACATTACTAGAGCTATGAATCAGTGAACCACCGTTCTCAATTACCAAACCGGCATTACCTACATCGTTAGTAAGTGCGCCGTTAATGGTAAGACCCGATGCTGCATTAATCTGCAAAGAATTACCCGTTTCAATGGTTAGGTTTCCAACTTCCAGATCATCTGCCAGGGAAACACATCCCTTTACAAACACAGAGGATACGACCGGGATTCCAGTAGGATCAGTCACAATCTTCAGGTTGTTGAAATAGGGTTGCCTTTGGTCACCTGTATTAAGCCCACTGGCATAGAACCGAATAACATCCGGGGCAGCGCTTACAGCAATAGTTTGATCATAAACTTCAGAACCATCTCTTCCTGTTCCATAAACACGCAATTGACCTGCTGAAACATACTCGAAGTTCAGTGTCATTGCAATGGCTCCATAATTACTGAACATGGGATTGCTATTGATTGTAATAGCATCACTGCCACCCATATTAATATTTACCACCTGAGTACCACTGACACCTCCGGTATAAAGATTAATCCCCTTATTTCCAGAACCATTAGCATCCCAATTTACGCCCCAGTCAACACTGAGTGTACTAGCCACTGGCATTGGAGCAGCAAACACCCTGTCGGCATTAGCAAAATCAGTGCCTGTTGTATTTGCGTAAAGGGCAAAAGCTGGATTGGTCATTGTAATACCAGCTGCCGAAGGATCCCCAAGGAAAAAGCCTGCATTGCCACCTGATATTAAACTCCAGGCTCCAAAACCGCAACCTTCATTTGAGGTATTAACCCAGGTAGAATAATTTGAAGCAACATCATCTGCGCCAAGCAGGTTATAAACTGGAAGAGATGTTGTGACACTGATAACATTCGAGTTTGCACTGGTGCTAGCACTAGCAACCGCACGCACACGGTAGTAGTAATTTGTATTGGATGATAGTCCCGAAACTGGCTGTGTAAGACCCACTACCGTTAAGTTATTATAGCCGCTTATCATACTAGATAATGTTCCTGAAATCTTAAAATCATCAATTACCCATCTTTCAGCAGTGTTATTACTTAATAATGTGATCCGTACTTTAAAATTACTGGAAGATGGCAAATTCGTCACAGTTATAGTGCTATAGCCATTAGTTGTTTGGTTACCACCACCACTACCTGCCTGAAAATCAACTGGATTTGCATCACCATCATATGCAGTCAAAGCATTTCCAACTCCTGTTGAATAGGCCCAATATGCATTGCTATTACCATTTATTCTTGCAGTACTGTAATAGTTTGCACCGTTATCAGGACTAATTTCTACAGTTACGAGATCTCCATCATCCATTCCATTCCCAGTACTTCCAATAGAAAATGCAGCAACCCTTAAACTCATCTGGAGTAATGTGTAATTTGAGAGATCAAACGCATTTGAAGTAAGTGCAGCGGAAGCATTTGAAACCCCATAGCTATGCGTTCCTTCAATAGCAAAAGGTGAAGTTGCGGGGCGGTCACCAGCTGCAGAATTTCCAGTATAATAAGTGCCGCCGGAAACTGAAAAATTAGGCGCATTGTTATTGAAGCCTTGAGATACCACTGTTACCGGAGAACCAATAGTAAAGTTGCTTGTAGTAGCTACATCCAATCTGTATCCAGTTGCTCCTGATATATTATTCCAATTCGCACTAAAACCTGTAGATGTAACATTGGTAGCTGCCGTTGCAACAGGTGGATCAATGGGACCTCCTACTGCAATTGTAAAAGTAGTAGTAGCAGGTACTACTGATAAATAATCATAAACCCTTACATTATATGTAGTAGAAGCTAGCAAACCAGTAGCCGAGATGGTTTCAGTTCCACCAGCGGTTGTAACATCAGCACATAAGATATTTGTGCCGTTACAAGTACCTGATCTTAAATCCACAACAGCATCAAAAGAGCTTGACCCTACAACAGTAATTGTATAATTACCCGCCACAGAAGTTGTAAAACTATACCAGACATCATCATTTGCATTTCCTACACAAGTGGCAGTTAATGTTTGGGTAGCACCGGAAACGTCTCCTGAAATTGCACTTGCATTCACTGTTAGCGCAATAGCGCCAGAACAATTATCATTTGCCGGTGCAGGTGCCGGTATATTAAACGTACTTGATGTTACCCCAGTTAACCCTGTGGAAGTAAATGAAATAGTTGCCCCTGTTACTGCGGCAGTGCTTGTAGCTGTAAGCCCGCTGAAGGTGGAAGTACCAGCCGTTGCTCCAACTGTTGCTGTTCCGCCTAATGACCAGGAGCCTGAACCAACGGCAGTGGCAACAATGGCAGTGCTAGTGGTAGTATTCCCGTATTGATCCTGTATATAAACTGCTGGTTGGGTGGCAAGCGCTGCACCATTAGTAGCCGGCGCGGCAGGCTGAGTTTTCATGCCAAGCTTTGTGGCTGCACCAAAACCAATGGTTTGGGCAAGTATGGCTCCTGTATACCCTGTAGAGGTTATAACAATATTTTTACTGGTTTTAGCAGTTTGCAAAGCAACTGATAAGGAAGGCGTAAAAGTGATTTTACCTGCCTGTGTTTTATCATAGGCACCAGCAGCAACGGTTGTTCCATCATAAGTGATTACAGTAATTGCATTTCTCCATGTTGGATCATCCGTAAAAGTAATCTCGAAAGGAGTATCGACATTGGCGCTGGCTGCTGCATTTAAAGTTGGTGGTGCCGATCCTGAAGGAGCAGTAATTGAAATATCATCAAGTGTTAACGTTCCTGCTGTTCTTGTAAACTTAACTCGAATATTGGCACTCAAATCATTTATTGCAAGTGTTTTCAGCGTAGATGTAGTTGTTAGGCCAGTAAACGATGTTCCCGAATTAAAGTCACCTCCATTAATTGATATTGACACATTTACGGCAGCACCAGCAGAAGTTCCAGCAGCGTAAAATGATACAGTGCCAACTCCACCAGTTGCAATTGTTGGTGTAATAATGTTATTTCCTGTGGCAGATTGAATTTGACATCCTGGATTCGAATTTACATTTGCTGTACCCCTGATGGCGTTTAAAAACACCCAAGTCCCTGAAGACAAAACATAACTACCAGTACTATATCCACCATTGGGCATACCCGTTCCTCCTGTAGTTGAAGAAGTTGTAGCTTCATTAAAGGTTTCAGTTAAAATCTGCCCCCATCCCATTCCAGGAGCCATCATCATCACGGCCAAAGCCAGCATTGGGGTTATTTTTCTTAAAAAGTGTAATACTTGTTTCATATGTTTCGGTTGTTTATTGTTCGGTGTTTATTAAAAAAGTTTAGCGCTTCGCTGTAAAAAGATTTGAAGATTCAAAGATTTGAAGATTCAACATTTCAAGATTCAAAAATTATCTGTCATTCGTGTAGTCAACTACTGTAGGTTTATTCTGTATTTGCAATTTCAAAAGTATTTCTTACCCTTACAATTTCGCGGGTTTTTGGGGTTGAGGACTTTGCAGATGAGCTTTTTTCAATATTCGGGAAATCCTTTTCCATAAATTCAAGACTGAAATTATCGGGCAGGCTTTCGGCAACGGATGGGTTGTCGGCCAGGTAATTAACGAAATCAATCGTCAGCCCTATATTCCTTTCAACAGTTTCTTTATTAGTCATGGCTTTATTTTTTAACTTTCTTCAAGCTCAAGGGCGTTGCCGTAAAAAGATTCAAAAATTCAAAGATTCAAGATTTCAAGATTCATTGTTTAGGTGGTTTAGTGGCTTCGCCGTAAAAAGATTCAAAAATTCGAAGATTCGAAGATTTCAAGATTAACCGTTTAGGCGGTTTAGTCTAAACTTCTAAACTCTCTAAACTTCTAAACTTTTAAAACTTAAAAGCTTCAAAAAGCCCACATATAACAATAACCTGACACAAAGGGTTTAGCCGTGTTAAGTTAGGTTAAGAATGTAAAGCGTTTAATGTCAGTTGTTTGTAATCTCAAAAGTATTCCTGTTGATTTTTTTTGAACGTGTAAAGATAGATATTAATAGTTACATATTTAAGAAAATATCTATGTAGGCCAGAATAAAAAGCGACTTGAGCGAACGAAGCGGCCTTCGACGATGGTTCGACAATTGCTCACCAACCAGCTCAGGCACCAAGGGGGCGATGGGGCGAACGTAGCGATGGGGCGAACGAAGCGATGGGGCGAACGAAGCGACTTTAGCGACTTTAGTGACTTCAGCGACTTGAGCGAACGAAGCGAAGGGGCGATCTGGTGACGGAGAGACTAAGAGAAGCAGAGGCGATGGTAGAACAAAATCCGTCCGTGTTGGTCTCTGATACTAATTCCCCGGAGGAAGCCAATGGTGCAAGGGATAAAATCCCTGCCGCCATCCAGACTTATGGATTTTGCCGAATTATGCAGTCGGGCAGGGATGGTAACCCTTGCTGTGGGAATGTTTATGCGATATCAGGGAGGCATTATCCTAAAAAACTTTTTTAAGCCAGACATCAACGCAGCAAGGGTTACCATCCCAGGCTGAAGTGCACCCGGGATTTTATCCCTTGCACCGTAAGCGTTTTCCCGAATTGTTAACTTTCAGCCCATTCCGAAAAGAATAAAAGCAAACAATTGGCATCAATTAGCGCAATTAGAGGTTAAGTTGAATTACAAATTCAACGATGTTCCAAGCGGCATTACAAATGCCGCTTAGCCAAGCTTTCACCAAAAATAGCCAAACTTTCAAAATTGTTTAAACATCCTGCTACAACGGAGCAAACAATCCTTACCGAACGAAAACGGAGTTAGGCGAAATTTGCGCTCTATCTCTAATAACATCGGAGCTGAGCGGCATTTGCAATGCCGCTCTATTTAAAAACATAATGTTGAATTACAAATTCAACAAAGTTCCAAGCGGCATTGCAAATGCCGCTTAGCCAGGCATTCACCAAAAATAGTTTAACTTTCAAAGTTGTTTAAACATCATGCTACAACGGAGCAAACAATCCTTATCAAACTACAACGGAGCTGAGCGGCATTTACGCTCTATCTCTAATAGCAACGGAGCTGAGCGGCATTTGCAATGCCGCTCTATTTAAAAACGTAATGTTGAATTGCAAATTCAACATTGTTCCAAGCGGCATTACAAATGCCGCTTAGCCAGGCATTCACCAAAAATAGTTTAACTTTCAAAGTTGTTTAAACATCTTGCTACAACGGAGCAAACAATCCTTACCGAACGAAAACGGAGTTAGGCGAAATTTGCGCTCTATCTCTAATAACATCGGAGCTGAGCGGCATTTACGCTCTATCTCTAATAGCAACGGAGCTGAGCGGCATTTGCAATGCCGCTCTATTTAAAAACGTAATGTTGAATTGCAAATTCAACAATGTTCCAAGCGGCATTACAAATGCCGCTTAGCCAAGCTTTCACCAAAAATAGCCAAACTTTCAAAGTTGTTTAAACATCCTGCTACAACGGAGCAAACAATCCTTACCGAACGACAACGGAGTTAGGCGAAATTTGCGCTCTATCTCTAATAACAACGGAGCTGAGTGACCGAAATGTCTTTAGCGAGAATTCGCGGAATTCGCGGTTAGAAAAACAATTAGCGGTAATTCGCCTGCCTGATTGCCCTCAGGCAGACAGGCGCAATTAGCGGTTATAAAAATTCGTGCAATTTGCAGTTAGAAAAAATAGCGAATTCGCAGTTTGAATAATACCCTTCCCCGGCGGTCATCACGAAGAAGAAGATGCCTTCAACACATCCAGCAACTCCCTCAAATTCACGGTAGCATAGGTTGAAGCATAATCCGACATCGCGTAAGGGATCACCAGATCGCCGTTGTGCACGATGGAACCGCAGGAATAAACCACATTGGGCACATAACCCTCACGCTCCACTTCGTTGGGTTCTATGAGTGGGTTTTTGAGGCGACCGATTTCGATTTCGGGATTCTCGAGATCATAAAGCGCAGCCGAAAGGGTGTATTCGCGCATTGGCCCCACGGCATGGGTAATCACCAGCCATCCTTCTTCGGTTTCAATGGGCGAACCGGAATTACCAATCTGCACCATTTCCCAGGGATACTTTGGCTCCTGAAGCAGCCTGGCCTCACTCCAAATATTTATTTTATCGGAATAGGCAATGTAATTGTTCACCCCGTCAATACGGCAAAGCATGGCATATTTGCCGTTTATCTTGCGCGGGAACAACGCCATACCCTTGTTTTGGGCAATGTCGCCATTGATGGGCATAATCTTAAAATTGTAAAAATCGCTGGTGCTGATGAGCTTTGGCAGAATGGCCATGCCATCGTAGGCGGTATAGGTGCCGTAATAGGTAACCTCGCCATCATCATCCACAAAACGTACGAAGCGGGCATCCTCAATGCCGCGCTGCTCGGTGGCCGAAATGGGGAAAATCACCCTTTCGGAGATGGCGGAATCAATGGAGAAGTTAATCTCGTAATGCGACGAAGCCAGCCACATCATATGATTGAGGAGGGTATTTTCTTCTTCGCTCAGGTGGTTGACGTTGCGGGCTTCGACTAAATTTTTCATCAGTTCACCATAAGTGAACTCATCGTTGAGCTTGTCCAGCACAAATGCCGGTGAAACCATGTGTTTGCCTTCATGCATTTCGAGAAGTTTCCGCTCAAAGGCAACCTTCTCATAAACGTTGCGTTTGATTTTATCGGCTTCCGCCAACATTTTACCCACAGGTTCGAGAATAAGGTTGTTGTTCTTATCCAGAATGCCTGCCCTGAAAACGATGGACGAAATGTGCCCTTCACCGGTTGCCCGAAAGCTCAGAATCACGCGCTTTTCGTTGTCACGGATTTCCGTTTGGTCGGGACATTCCACGATAGAAGGGTTGAAAAATGCCGCAGATTCTATGGAATACTCCATGGTAAAATAAGCGCCCAGCAGTGATTTCTGATTGGGTGAAAGGCTATCGGGGTTGACGCCCATTGATTCCATGATGGGGACAACTTTGGCGAAGTTTTTGGCCAAAGTGCGCGAAATGTTCCGGTGGCGCCTGGCATAACCCCGCAGCAACTGACTGAGGGTAATGTTCAACTCCGCATTCGGCAAGTCAATCACTTTTTTTATAAGGTTGGCCGAACGTTCATCGCTCAAATGTAAAAACCTGGCAATCACCCGCGATGAATCAGGAGTGAAGGTTGTTTTTTTTCGGTTAACGTAAACTTGCATAGTGTAAAATTAAGCTTTTTCTGCCATTTGGCCACAAAGACACGAAGCGATGCGCTGAGGTTCTCGAAGCGACACGAAGATTCATGAAGTTACGGAGCTGAGCGGCATTTGCGCTCTATCTTTAATAATAAGGGTGCTGAGCGGCATTTGTGCTCTATCTTTAATAACAACGGTGCTGAGCGGCATTTGCAATGCCGCTCTATTTAAAAGAATGTTGAATTTCAAATTCAACGATGTTCCAAGCGGCATTACAAATGCCGCTTAGCCATGCTTTCACCAAAAATAGCCAAACTTTCAAAGTTGTTTAAAAATCCTGCTACAATGGAGCGGAAATCTTTTCCAAACCACAACGGAGCTGAGTGCAAACAATCCTTACCCAGGCTGAAGTGCACCCGGGATTTTATCCCTTGCACCGTAAGCGTTTCCCAGGATTGTTAACTTTCAGCTCATTCCGAAAAGAATATAAGCAAACAATTGGCATCAATTAGGTCTGTAGTACTAATTTCCAGTGGGAAGTCAATGGTGCAAGGGATAAAATCCCTGCCTGCCACACTTATGAATTTTACCGAATCATGCAATCGGGCAGGGATAGTAACCCTTGCTGTGGGAATGTTTATGCGACATCAGGGAGACACTAACCTAAAAAAAACTTTTTTCAACCAGACATCAACGCAGCAAGGTAATTTGCATTGTCCCAGACTTTCAAAGTTGTTTAAACATCCTGCTACAACAGCGCTGAGCGGCATTTGTAATGCCGCTCTATTTAATAGAATGTTGAATTTCAAATTCAACGATGTTCCAAGCGGCATTACAAATGCCGCTTAGCCAGACTTTTGTCACAAAATCAGCCATTCGATGAACTAAACAATCCTTACCAAACAACAAAGATGCTGAGCGGCATTTAGCTACGCTGAGCTCCCTCTGGTCGGTTGCAATGCCGCTCTATCTAAATAGAATGCTGAATTACAAATTCAACGAGGTTCCAAGCGGCAATGCAAATGCCGCTTAGCCAGACTTTTGCCACTTAGCCCAACCTATGCCACTCTATTTAAACAACCCAAAATCAACATTCTCAGTTACTAATAACAAATCACCCCGGTTTCATGTTCATTTTATGGTCTTCACCGTGAATGTAATTGGGCTGACCTCAATCAATCCTTCGCCAAACGCATAAAATGGTGCGCTTGAATAGAGATAATCCTACGGGTTACTAACAATTCCAGCCTTAACAGGATTATTGTGAATGTACTCAACTTTTGACTCAACAAAAGCATTGCTGGCAACTTCAATAGCATGATTAGAATGTGTCCAAAGCTGATATTCACCTGCTTTATTTTGCTTTCCTGCTGCATGCCTGAACAATCGGAGCATCCATTCTTTCCTACTTTCCTGCGGATTTTCGGAGATGTGTTCAATTAACTGCTTACTTGTAAATTTCTTAAAATCACGGATTGTATTGCTCAATTGATTATTGGAGCTTCTCACCAACATATGGATGTGGTTACTCATAATCACCCAGGCGAAGATTTCCAAACCTTTTTCTCGTTGGCAGAATTTCAAGCTATCAATGACAATATCACGACACGATTGCCTTGTGAATACATCAATCCAATAAACGACCTGTATTGTGAGGTAATGAGCAGCAGATTGATCTTTTATTTGATATCCTGTTGGCATAGTTTTTTAATAATAGCACCAGTTTCACTTTTTGCTAGCCATATTCAATGAAATTTAAGCATTATTACAAAAATAAAGAATAATAGTAGTTGAATTACAAATTCAACAATGTTTCAAGCGGCATTACAAATGCCGCTTAGCCAGGTTTTCACCAGATAGCCAGACTTTCAAAGTTGTTTAAACATCCTCGTAGACGACCAAAGGAAGCCTACCAGACTGACAGAGCTGAGCGGCATTTGTAATGCCGCTCTATTTTCTATAATAGAAATGTTGACCAACATGCTAAATGCCGCTTAGCCAGGCTTTCACCAAATAGCCAAACTTTCAAAGTTGTTTAAACATCCTCGTACAATCCAAAACAGCGCTGAGCGGCATTTGTAATGCCGCTCTATTTTCTAAAATCTCAATTTTGACCATCAAGACATCTCTTAATCGATTGAAAAAATCAGTAATGTTGAATTGCAAATTTAACAATGCTCCAAGCGGCATTGCAACCGAACCGCAGCAGCGGTGAGCTCAGCGGAGCTAAATGCCGCTTAGCCATACTTTCACCAAATAGCCAGACATTCGCCATTGTTTAAACAATCATTCTCCGCTCTGCCAAAAGAATTCTTCCTTTGTGCGACTTTGAGCCTTAGTGCCACTTCGATAAACTCAGTGCATCGCTTAGTGGCAAATCTTTTTTGGTTAAATTTGCAAAGAAATCATCAGCAAAGCACACATTTATGCCCGATTCACAAAAAATACTGTCTCATCTTTATAAACAATGGAGTGGCGAAGAGGTTTTATCGCAGGTACAACTTCCGGTTTCCGGCTCGGACCGGCGGTACTTCCGCATCACTGGTCAGGGAAGTCAGGCCATTGGGGCTTGGAATGGCGATGTGGCTGAGAACCAGGCTTTCCTGAAATTTTCTGAGCACTTCATTCGACTTGGGCTGCCGGTTCCGGAGGTGTATCTTTCCGATGATTCGGGGAAAGCCTACCTACAGACCGACCTGGGCGATACCCACCTTTTTGGTTTGCTTACCGCCGAAGGTTTATCGGAACATGTGAAAGGTCTTTACCGACAGGTGGTGGGCTGGCTGCCCCGTTTCCAGATGGCCGGACAGGACGGATTCGATTATTCTGTTTGCTACCCCCGCGCGGCTTTCGACAGACAATCCATGTACTGGGACCTCAACTATTTTAAATATTACTTTGCCCGGCTTTCGGGCGAAACCTTCAATGAGCAGGCCCTTGAAGATGACTTTGACCGCCTCACCACCTTTCTTTTGCAAGCCGGGCAAAATGGCTTTCTATACCGTGATTTCCAGTCGCGCAACGTGATGATTGTGGAAAACCGACCCTTTTTCATCGACTTTCAAGGTGGACGGCAAGGCCCCATGCAATACGACCTGGCTTCTCTGCTGTTTGATGCCAAAGCCAACCTGCCAAATACTTTCCGTGAAGAATTGTTGCAACTCTATCTGGGAAAAGCGGGCATTGTCCCGGGTTTTGACAAACAATCCTTCCAGCGGTATTACTACGGATTTGTGCTTATCCGCATTTTGCAGGCGCTTGGGGCGTATGGCTTCCGCGGATTTTATCAAAAGAAGGAACACTTTCTACAAAGCATTCCCTATGCGCTTGACAACATTGATTACGTGCTTTCGCAGCATCATCCCGAAATTGAATTTCCTGAACTGGAAAAGCTGTTGCGCACTTTCGTGAAAAGCGAACACCTTCGCGCCTATGCCCGACCGGAATTGAAGGTGAGGGTCAGCAGTTTCTCCTATCGCGAAGGCATTCCTGCTGACAACAGCGGAAACGGCGGCGGCTTCGTATTCGATTGCCGGGCGCTGAACAATCCAGGAAGACTTGTAGAATATAAATCTCTTACCGGGAAGGATGAAGCGGTGAAACAGTTTCTTGCGGCTTTGCCCGAAACAGCCACGTTCTTATCAGGCGTTTACACCCTGGTGGATCAGGCAGTTGAAAATTACATGAAACGCGGCTTCGAAAACCTGATGGTGAACTTTGGCTGCACCGGTGGGCAACACCGCTCGGTTTACTGCGCCAATGAATTAGCCATGCACCTCAATCAGAAATATGGATTGGCGGTTGAGCCGGAACACCTGAGCAGTTATTTTAGGAAAAAGATGGACTAAACTTTAGAGAGGGGGCGACAAGGCGACTTGGGCGAGGGGGCGACAAGGCGACTTGAGCGACGGGGAGACTAACGACTAACCGACTAACTGACTAACGACTAACTGACTAACGACTAACCGACTATCCTATGAGCAAAACCATGTGTGAAAAAGGCAAAAAAGGCGAAAAGGACACCGATTCGCCGCGCTACAAATGCAAAAAGTGCGATGCCGTAGCCAAAAAAGAAAAGCAGGTGTGCAAACCAAAGGAACTTTAACCCAATGTGATGGATTTAACTACAGGCGAATTTGATATAGAGCCTTTCAAAGCACAGGAAGAGGTCATAAAGCAAACAGTGCAACAAATCATCAAGGATTTTGCTATGTTTGGGATGGATGTGGAGTTTCCAATAGACATGGAAATGGTTTATGACAACATTTCCAGGCAACTGGAGGGCCATATTTCCGACCTGCTGGGCCGAAATGTGCAAAAACTAATGGCCTTGCTTTACCAGATTGACATTCCCGAGAAAAATATTCTTGATTCCTGGGAAAGCCATCCTGAATTTACCCACGCCCAGGTAATTACCGAACTGGTGATTTACCGTGAGTTGCGGAAGGTCATTTTCAGAAACTACTATAAGCATTACAAACTGCCCGATCCACCCGCTGAATGAAAGCGATGATAATGGCTGCCGGTCTGGGAACCCGGCTCAAACCGCTCACCGATACCCGCCCGAAAGTGCTGATGAATGCAGGTCCTTACACCTTGCTTGAATTTGCAATCCACAAACTCAAGTCCGCTGGTTTCGATGAACTCATCATCAATGTGCACCATTTTGCGCCCATGGTGGTGGATTATCTGCACAAGAACAATAATTTCGGGTGCCACATCAGCATTTCCGACGAAAGTGAAGCTTTGCTTGACACCGGTGGAGCCCTGGCCAAAGCAGCATGGTTTTTTGATGATGACAAGCCTTTTCTAATTTACAATGCCGACATTGTGGGCGATATGGACCTGGGAGCATTCTATCGTGCTCACCTTTCGGGAAACAGCCTGGCCACCCTTTCGGTGAGAAGCAGAAAAACCTCCCGCTACCTTCTTTTCGATACAGATATGCGCCTTTGCGGATGGGAAAATATTGCCACCGGAGAAAAACGCATGCCCATCCCGGAAACGGAAATCCGGCCGTTTGCCTTCAGCGGCATACACGCCATCAGTCCGCAGTTGCTGCCCCTGCTCGATACCGGCCGTTTTTCCATTATCGACACCTACTTGAAATTAGCGGCAGCACACCACATTGTTGGTTGGGTGGATCATTCATCCCTGTGGGCCGATGCCGGCAAGCCCGAAAGTTTGGGATTGGCGGGAGAGATTGCGGAGGGGATGGTGTTTTAAAAATTAATGCCACTAAGGCACTAAGACTCAAAGAATCACAAAGGTTGTTTAATAAATATAAAACTTCGTGTAACTTCGTGCCTTAGTGCCTTTGTGGCAAAACCCTTTAATGGCAAAAACCGCTTTCCATGCAAAACCCTTTTCTTAAAAACCTCGCCGAAACCATCCTAAGCAAATACCCCGACAGCGGCAACCGCCTTTGCGTAGTAATGCCCAACCGCCGTGCAGGATTGTTTTTGAAAAATTATCTGGCGCCCACCAACGATAAACCCATTTGGGCTCCCGATATCTATTCTATCGAGGATTTTGTGGAAAAAGTGAGCGGTTATGCGGCACCCGACCCATTGGAACAATTGTCAGCGCTTTATAAAGCCCATTGCACCATAAAAGGCAAAGAAGCCTTGCCCTTTGACGACTTCATTGGATGGAGCAAAGGACTGGTCCGCGATTTTGAAGACACCGACCAGTATCTGGCCAATCCGGACACTTTGTATGGATATTTATCGGAAAGTCGCGCGTTGGATCTTTGGAACCCAAACGGCCGCCCACTCACCGAATTCCAACAAAACTATCTTGCTTTTTACCGATCGCTGAAAGATTATTACCGGCACTACCGCGAAATACTGCTGTCGAAAGGCCTCTCCTACCATGGACAAACCTGCCGTTTGTTGGCCGAAAATCCGGAGAAGCACCTTGATTGCCCCGAATGGGACCACATCATTTTCGCGGGTTTCAATGCCATTACCCCGGCACAGGTGCAAATTTTCCACCACCTGATTTCCACCGGAAAAGCTGAAATGCTTTGGGATGCCGATGCTTATTATATTGAAAACCCCAGTCAGGAGGCAGGACACTTTCTAAGGAAACTGCTGGCGGACAAAAAACTGGGTGAAGCGCAGGAGCTAAGTGATTATTTTGCTGACTCTCCCCGAGATATTCGCATTGCGGGTGTGCCACGAAATGTGGGTCAAACCATGCTGGCAGGAACCCTTTTGCAGGAGATGATAATGGAATCCGGACCTGAAATCCTTAGCCGCACGGCTGTGGTGCTGGCCGATGAATCTTTGCTTATCCCCTTGCTGAATGCCATCCCACCCGAAGCCAAGCAATTTAATGTAACCATGGGCTTCCCGCTGACGCAGGCACCGATTTACACGTTGTTTGACGGGATACTCGAAATGCACATCAATGCATCACAAGATCAGGACGGGAATTATACATTTTATCACAAGCACCTGCTTGAAGTGCTGCAGCACAGCCACATGCAGCACCTAGCGTCTTACGCGGCCATACGAGAGGTACTCAGGCACATCCGTAACATGAAACGCGCTTTTATCGGGAGCATTCATCTGGACGGCCTGAAACAGGGGAATGCTTTCATGGAAATTGTGTTGCCCCTGATGCAAAAAACCGAAACAGCGGCCGCACTCATTCACCTGCTTCAGAATTTTGCCGAAAAATTAAAAACGGCACTCTCCGCCAAAGCCAGCACGAACAACCTACAAGTTAGTCCCGAAGCTGAAATGCTGTTCAACATTGCCGTAATTCTAAATCGGCTGGAAACCCTCTCTGCCGAGGCTGGCCTGATGGAATCGCCACAAACACTGCGCAACCTTTTCAGGGAAGCTGCCCAAACTATGCCGGTGGCTTTTTACGGCGAACCACTCAAAGGCATTCAGGTGATGGGTATGTTGGAAACCCGCACCCTCGATTTTGAAAACATCATTATGCTGTCGGTAAACGAAGACAAACTCCCTTCCGGCAAAAGCTTCAACAGCTTTATTCCCATCGATATACGGGGAAATTTTGGGCTTCCAACGCATCACGAACAACAGTCGGTTTATGCCTACCACTTTTACCGGTTGCTACAACGGGCCAAAAACATCTGGCTGCTTTACGATTCGGAAGCCGATGGCCTGGGAGGTGGCGAAAAAAGCCGGTTTATTAGTCAGATTATGCAGGAATTGCCTTCCTACAGCCCGCTGAATACCATTGCCGAAGTCAGTCCACTGATGGATTCCTCCCTTGCGCCACCAAATGCGCTGGTGGTGGAAAAGGATGAAACCGTGATGGCCCGTTTGCGTGAAATGGCTGAAAAAGGTCTGTCGCCTACCACTGTTAACCAATACCTGAATTGCCCGATGCGCTTCTATTTTTCGAGTGTGCTGAGGCTGGGCGAAACCGATGAAGTTGAAGAAACCATTGACTTCAGGACACTGGGAACAGCCGTACATGAAGTTATGCAGCGTTTTTATGAGCATTACATTGGCAGTTTTCCACCGGAAATTGCCTATAATCAAGCCATTGCAAACATTGAAACTTCCATCGCCGATGCCATGAACAAGCATTATCCCGGGGGCGACACCACACAGGGCCGAAACCTCCTGATTGTGAAAGTGGCTGAAACCTGGCTGAAACGTTACCTCAAAATGGAAGCCGATACCAATTACCGCCCCGAAGCCGGCGATCATATTATTGCTGTTGAAAAAACGTTGGGCCATAACCTGCATATAAGTTTCAATGGAGAAACACTGGAGATAAAACTAAAAGGTACCGCCGACCGCATCGACCGGGTGAATGGTATTACCCGCGTAATCGACTACAAAACCGGTAATGTAAATGCATCAGAATTAAAGAAAAGCCCCGACGATGTTTTCAATAACGAAAAGGAAACCCTTCCTGAAAAAGCCTTTCAGCTCTACTTTTACCTGCTGATGTCGATACACACCCCCAACATTGCAGCAAATGCCGAAGATTTGAGCGCCGGCATTATCACCTTTAGGAAACTAAACGAAGGTTACCTTTCGCTTAACATCCAAAAAATGACGACTTCCGAAGCCATTGATGAATTTGAGAGCCATTTAAAAGACTTGTTGGAAGAAATGTATGACGCTTCAATTCCCTTTGAGCGTACCGAACATGAAAAACGTTGTATAAATTGTTTATTTAAGGTGGTTTGTGCGCGGGATAATGGGAAGGGTGATTGGTAGAAAGGGAAAAAATCTAATTTCTAATTTCTCCTAAACGCTAACCCCGATTGCCGCATAAGCCACCATAGTAATCAACGACATGTTTCGATGTGAAATTAATTGTATGGTGAATAAGATACAATCCGACAAAAGCTGACCAATTCCAGCCTGAGAAATTGCTTAGGGTATTTTTTCTTTACGGACTTAGTGCTGGAAATATGTGTAAAACAATTAAACCAGTAAGTTTAAGCCGACGGCTCAATAAGCCTGCAATTCCTTGGCCCTGAATGTCGTGGCATATCAATATCATTAAATCCATATGAACATAAATGTTCACCGGCGGTTTAGTTTATGTTCACACAAACCCAAAATGTCATGGAAAACTTAGGCTCATTTGACCTGTTGGTTAAACTTGCAAGTTTTGGGACCGCCGGGGTCTGCATACTTGCCATCTTCATTATCGGCTACAGCATCTTCAAATTACCCAACGACGCGCCGGAATGGAAACCCGACCTTATGAAAAAATTTATCAATGCAAGTATTCTTATTGCTGTAATTACTGCTGTTTCGGGGGGATTAAATGCGTATTTTAATCAGCAGAAAATCCAGGAAGCAGATAGTGGAGCCGTTCGTGTTGCATCAGAATACGATAACCTGAAGGAGAACTACAACCAGCTTTTCGAAAAGATTGAATCATTAAGTAAGCTGGTTGCTGAAATACCTGCTGGCGGTGGCGCGGGAGGAGATGGATCAGCAAGTGATCCGGCTGTGGTTGCAGAGAAAACCGAAGCCGCCAGGGAAATCTTAGGAAATGTCAGATATTTCAAGGCAAAACCAATAGAGCAGCTGGTTTCAGAGAAGCAAATGGATAAAATCAGGGTGATTCCGGCTGAGCGGATCAGACAAAGGGAACCCTAACTAAAAAAATAAAAAAATATTTTCAGACACTTGCACAATTAATAATTCTGCTTATCTTTGCGCTCTCGTTTGAGACAAGTTCTTAAAAATATTGGTTCGGTAGTTCAGTTGGTTAGAATACGTGCCTGTCACGCATGTGGTCGCGGGTTCGAGTCCCGTCCGGACCGCCAATGAGGAGTAAAAAAGCCTGTAGCTCAATGAGTTACAGGCTTTTTCTTTTTATAGGTACAACATTTTACGATCTTCCTTTAATTTATCAATGCGTCGCTTCATTCATATCGGCAGCGATGCTGGCATAAGCCCATATCAGTTCTATGATGGATCCTGCATTCTTTTATCCAATTAAAAGTACGCAACAAAAAAAATATCGATTTTACTACAATCTTGTTAAAGTTATGGCAGTGCTCACACTGAGCCTGACCTGATATAAAAAGCCGGGACTCAGGCCCGGCCAATTATATTGAATCAAATATAAGCTACTTATTTCTTAGTTAACCACCGCAATTTTCCTGAATGAAACGTCAGGCCCTTGCGACAAACGACACAAATATATTCCTGCTGCAAGGTTTTTTCTATTCATTGATACTAAATAATTACCGGGAGTGAAGTTCTCACTTACGAGCGTAAATAATTGTTTCCCATTAACATCAAGTATTTCGAGTCTGACTTTCCCTGCTTTTGCGATTGCAAAAGGGATAGTAGTGCTTTCACTAAATGGATTGGGGTAATTTTGCAAGAGTGCAATCTTTGCAGGAGCAATACCATCTATTTGATGAATTGCCGTAGGAAAATAACCGTGTGGACCAGCGCCATCCGGAACTATGGTATGACAAACTTCACATTTTCTTAGGGTGCCGGAAAAGCCCTGTAATGCAATATTCTGAACATTATCGTTAGCCTGTTCGGTTGGTTGAATTGCATGAGGAGAGCCATGGCAGGCACTACAGAACAGTCCTCCATGACCTTGAGAATCTTTGAAAAGTTTACCTGGTTCTTCTGAATAATTGTCTCCATGACAGTTTGAAGCCCCGCATGATGGTTCCTCAAGCCAAGGTTCACGCCCATTTTCGATACTTTGTGCAACCTGAGCAATTGATCCGTGGCAGTCCTGGCAAACCATACCACTGGTATGCATCACGTCGCGGAAACATTGGGTATTGGGGCCCGGATGACACTTATAGCAGTTATTGGTATACTCTTTGTGTTTGTTATGAATTACATAAGAAAAGGATTCCAAACCTGGAGTGCCAGGCATACCAAGTGCATTATCAGCATGGCATTGTGCACAAAGAATAGGAGCATTATTAGGATCAAAGCCTCCTTCATTTTCGTGTTCATTTAATATATCCATTTCACTTGAGTGACAGCCGCTGCTAACGCAATTCAATTCGTTTGAAACCGGAATAACTGATTGAGTGCTGTGCTGCAGAACATTTCCTCCATCACGTAAATTAACCATTGCCAATTGGTAAGGACTTTCGGTTACAAGATTGTTATCGGTGTATGGGGTAATTGGAATTCCTTCTACATGGAAGTAGTTCCCGGCAGGCACCATGTTTCCGGCAAGTCCAACACCGGTAAGTCCGATGTTAGGTTGCAGATTGACTCCGAAAAGCTGCTGTGCGTAACTCCAGAAATTAGTTTTTCCCACGGAGTAAGTGTTGCCTGGGATGGAATATCCAACATTAAACCCCGAAGTTACCACTTCAGGATTGGATGTAGCAGTACCTCTTCTAATTACTTGTGCTTTCATATTGTTATATGGAGGCAGTACCGCAAATTTCGAAAAGTCCTTGTTTGAACAATGCATACCAAGATCGTTCCAGCTAAGAACGATATACTCTGCTCCGCTAATTCCTGCTATAACAAAAGGCAGGGCTAGTGTTATTAAATAAATGAGCCATCTATTTTTCATAACGTTGGATTTTATTCAAAGTTAATCCATAATTAACCGAAATTTACGGTTGAGATGATTTATTTACAGTAATTCTTAACAGACTCGCTTAAATAAAGCTAAAACGCCTGTAATCCATTGAATTACAGGCATTTTCTATTTATAGGTACAACAATTGAGACTTTACTTCCCATCCACAATAATCGAAGCCGGCTTTTTGGCATCCATAAAAATGAGTTTGGCATTGGGTGAGGTGGCAATGGCTTTGATCATTTCGTACTGCAATTGCTTATCGCTGAGGCCGGTACTAAGAATGGTCTGATAATCAGCGATGCCTTGCGCTTCCACTCTTTTACGCTCGGCTTCCTGCGTTTCCTTTTGCAACACAAAGGTCATTTTTTGCGCTTCCTGCTCTGCATTTATTTTTGATTCTATGGCTGCTTTTACCGATTCAGGAAGCGTAAGATTACGCACAAGTAATTGCTCAAGCAAAAGTCCACGGACTTTAAAATCATTTTCAATGGATGAGAAAATCTTGTCCTGAAATTCATCCCTTTTGGTAGAATATAATGCCACAGCATCATAATAGACGGCATTGTCCCTGATTTTAGTACGTACCAGCGGACGGACAATGGTATTTTTATAATCGACACCCACTTCCTTCAAAATACGCGGTGCTTCGGCTGGTATCACCTTGTAAAGCACCGTGAGGTCAATAATAACTTCCAATCCATCGGCTGACAGTACACGAATGGCATCATCGGTGGCCTGGTCACCTTCATCAATAATACCTGACATGGTGTAATTCTGGGTGCGGATATCGAAAGTAACCACTTCGGCAAGTGGGTTGATAATGTTGAGGCCGCTTTCGAGGGTATTGCTGCTGACCTTCCCAAACAATTTCTGAACGCCAACTTGTCCCGGCTCAATCTGATAAATAGAAGCATAAGCAAGCCCTACAATGATAATTGCTATTCCAACAGTTCGAATGGTCACAAGGTATTTTTTAAACTGCGGATCCGTTTTGCCCAGAACTATGCCTGCCAAAAGTACGATAATGCCTACTACTATTATGGTCATTTTTAAAAGGGGTTTAAATGGTTTTTAAATGAACTTTAAATGGTAAATGTAACTAAACAAATGGAATAGTTGCGAATAAGGGCCGGAAAATTGCTTCTCATTTTGATATTCCCAACATTTAAGGGATAAAACTGTTATTAATCACAAGATAAAATAAACTTATGCCAAATCTTCACGAAGGTACGATACGTTTCCGACAGCATGATTTTGAAGCCAACCGCGCTCATTTTGAAACACTTGGTCGCGGACAAAACCCGCACACGCTGTTTATCGGCTGCTCCGATTCACGGGTGGTTCCATCCCTGATTACCCAAACCATGCCCGGCGAACTGTTTATCGTGCGCAATATCGCCAATATTGTTCCGATGTACCGGGAGTCGGGAGAATTTTTGGCAACTACCTCTGCCATTGAGTATGCCGTGCAGGTGCTAAATGTAGAAAACATCATCGTTTGTGGGCATTCAAATTGCGGCGGTTGCGCTGCCTTGTGGGAAAAGCCGGAAAACCTGGTCAATATACCTCACACCCGACGCTGGCTCGAACTGGCAGAACCTATAAAAAAAAGGGTAGAAAAATCAATTCCGGACAACGACCCTGCAGCCCGCGAATGGCTCACCGAACAGATGAACGTGGCACAGCAGCTTTGCCACCTAAAAACCTATCCCTACATTAAAGAGCGGCTAAAGGCCGGCACCATAAAATTGTTTGGCTGGCACTATATGATCCACACTGGCAATATCTACGAATACCAGCCAGACAGCAAAGAGTTCAAACCGATTGCCCAACCTTCAACATAGTCAAATCCTATCCACTGAAATTTACGCACAAGGTTTTTGCATAGCAAAAGAAGTTTCCCGTTCTTTGCCGAAAAAAAATGAGGCAACTGCTACCATCTATCCTACTCGCTACACTGCTAATAATCACATCCTTACAAGTTCTCTCCCAGGAAGAAACCTCTACTTATAAACTATCTGTGAGCGGATATGTGCGGGTCGATGCCCTGTTCGACTACCGCCAGGCAGTGGAAGCGCGGGAAGGATTTCTGCTGTTTTTCCCGAAAAAGCCCGAATTTGATAAGAATGGCAAAGACATCCACGCCCATCCTTCCTTCAACCAATATGCCATGACCTCTCGCGTTACCGCAAAAGCAACCGGCCCCGATGTACTTGGGGCAAAGGTTTTGGGATTGATTGAGGCTGACTTCACCGGAGCCTCCAATAATGAAAACAACAGTCTGCGGCTTCGTCATGCCTATATTTCATTGCAATGGAAGAAAACCAGACTCATGGCTGGTCAATACTGGCATCCGCTTGATGTGCCGGAGATGATCCCGAATGTGTTGTCGCTCAATACCGGCGCACCTTTCCATTCATTCAGCCGGCAACCACAAGTGAGGATTGATTATAAAACCGGACACTTTAACCTGGTAGCCGTTGCTTCATCGCAACGCGATTACACCAATGCAGGACCCGATGGCAGCAACTCTACCTATTTGCGAAATAGTGTGGTGCCCAATCTGCATGGACAAATCCAGTTTAAAAAGGATGGCTTTTTTGCCGGCGCAGGAATAGATTATAAGCGGCTGACACCAAAATTACAGACCGACAGCATTTACACCGGCGACATTCACCTCGACTGCCTCTCTTATATGGCGTTTTTATCGTTCACTCAACAGAACCTGAGCATCAAAACACAATATACGCTGGGTCGGGCGCTGAACGACCATTTGATGATGGGTGGCTTTGGCACAATACTTCCGGGAAAAAATGAAAACGACATCAGTTACACCGCCCTTACCCATCATTATATTTGGATGAATACAGCTTATACCCTAAACAAGTGGCAGCCTTCGCTCTTTTTAGGTTATCTGACAAACTCCGGTGCTGACAAGCCCATCACCGGCCCGGTTTATGCGCGGGGAACTGACATCGACTATCTCTACAGAATCTCGCCTATGCTTACCTATACTACCGGAAAACTCAGCATCATTGGTGAATTGGAATATACCGCGGCTGCTTATGGCAAACCTACCGATACTTATACGGTGGTGAACACCTCGGAAACCGGTAACTTCAGGCTTGGATTGGGGATGGTTTATAGTTTTTGAAAGAAGAAGTGGGAAGTGGGAAGTTGGAAGCGCGAAGTTGGAAGTTTTGAATTGTGAATGCCTGAATAGCGTTGACCGTTTTTACTTAGTTTATTACTTCACTTTTTCATTAATTCTTGAGCGATATTGAGCCTTTTTCGCATTGGGCAATTGCTAACCTGCATGGGATAACGTCCCCGAAGGGGATGGTAACCCTTGCCGGGGATAAAGTTTAACTTTTCACTTTGTCAGGAAAATAATTGAGGCCTCTCCCATTTTTACGGAATCCTTCCCGGTCTTCCGGATATTTTGACTTTTCATATTGAGGAATTGCTGGTTACAAAGCATTTATAGCCTCCGAAAACCCTCCTGAATATTTATTTCTCCTTTGCGTTCATCGGTTCAACCCCGGCGTTAATACATTACTTCCCGGCGTTAATACATCTGTCAACATCCTGCCTTTTCGATGGTGTATCTTTAAGCGTATAATTTTAAAAGCAAAACACCATGAAAAAACTTACTTTATCGATTATTGTATTTTTTGCTGGTGCAATATTTGGCTTAAATCTCAACAGTCAAAACAGCAATCTCCAGAGCATAGATGCCTATGTCCAACAACAAATGGAAATAAATCATGTGCCAGGGCTGTCGGCTGCAATCGTTGTAGGCGATTCGGTGATTTGGCACAATTGCTATGGCTATTTAAATCTTCCGGACAGTATTCCGGTAAACGACTCCACCTTGTTTAATGTTTTTTCGATAGGGAAATCTCTTACCGCGGCATGTGCCATGCAACTTTGGGATGATGGCTTGTTGAGTTTGGATGAGAATGTCAACGGGTTTTTACCTTTTCAAATCGACAATCCCTTTATCGAACCCGATAGCATTACGGCAAGGATGCTGATGTGCCACACATCTTCTATAAGCGACTATGGCATCGAAGACCTGATATTGCCGGGCGACCCGACCATAAGCCTTGCGTATTATCTGGAGAATTACCTCAGCATAGGAGGGGAATATTATCATACGTCAAACTTTTATAACAGTCAACCCGGATTATACCTTCATTACTGCACTCATGGCCCTGCTTTAACCGGTTATCTGGTTGAAATTTTGAGCGACATTGATTTTCATCTCTATGCAAAAGACTCTATACTCACTCCGCTTGAGATGTCCCGATCAACCTGGTTTCTGAATGAATTGAACATCGATAACCTGGCCATAGGATACAAATATCAACTTGGGAATTATGTGCCACGGCCACACAGGGGGCATCCGGCATACCCCGGTTTCTTTTTACGCTCGAATGCGCTGGAACTGGCCAATTTCGTAACAATGCTTTTGAATCATGGAGGATTTAATGGTCAGGACATCCTCTCAGGCGCAGCTGTAGATTCGATGACCAGCATTCAAAATCCGGACTTTCCTTTTCAGTATGGCGTATCAGGTTTAGGTTTGTTCGTTAGAGAAGATCTAGGTGAACGGGTCGTTTGGGGTCATAATGGAGGTAGTATGGGGGGCTATGCAGCGCAGTTTTATTTTTGTAAAGAAGAAAACAGTGGAGTTGTACTTACCACCAATTCAGAACAATATTTGGATGACCTGGTGGAGTATATGTTCGATTATGCCGATTCGTTAGTCACAAATATTATTACTCCAGCTAAAACCACGTTTAAACTCCACATTTTCCCAAACCCTACCTCTGATAATTGCACACTAAAATTTGAACTAGACCATCCGGCCCGGGTATCCATTCAGATTTTCAATGCCATGGGCAAACAAGTGGATGAACTGGTCAGTGGACTTTTACCTTCTGGTCAGCATCAAGTAATTTGGATTACAGCAAAATTTCCCGAAGGAATGTATTTCTGCCGGATTCAAACCGGAAATGAAATGGTGACGAAGAAAATAATAAAAGTTAAATAGCGAAGCGCCAGAAGCTCAGCGCTGAGAGCAATACATCGTTTCGCCCTACGCTCTATGCCCTTCGCCCTTCGCATAAAACAAAAACATCATGAAAAAACTAATCTTTCTTTTAATTGCATTCATAAGCCTGCCAGGCTTTGCAAAGGCTCAAAACCCGCAATGGGAAAATTATTTCGATTATAATACAATTAATGCATTGGCAGACGATGGTAACGATCTATGGGCAGGCACAGATGGCGGCCTGGTAAAATTTGACAAAACTACTTGCATTCCAGTATTTTACAATACATATAATTCAGACTTGCCCAGTAATGATGTAGTTTCATTAGCTGTTGATGATAACGGAATTGTATGGATTGTAACATCTAACGGATTGGCAGAATTTGACGGAATAGGCTGGACTATTTACAACTCTTCCAATTCTGGCTTGCCAGTAGGCCCGGTAAATTTAATAGCCATTGACAATAGCGGAATAAAGTGGATTGGAACATATGAAGGTGGATTGGCAGCATTTGATGGAACAGACTGGACAATCTATGATACTTCAAATTCAGGCTTGCCCGACAATAATGTACTTTCAATAGCAATAGATGCAACCGGCGTTAAATGGATTGGAACTTATGAAGGGGGGCTGACTCTGTTTGACGGCGTGAACTGGAATATCTATAATAATACGAATTCGCAATTGCCTAATAACTATGTTAATAATTTAGCAATAGAAGAAAATGGAACAGCATGGATTGGGACTTCCAATCTTTTGACTGCATTTGATGGAACAAACTGGACGACTTATAACTGCAACAATTCTGGATTACCTTGCGCTCAAATTACATCAATTGCCATTGATGGAAATGGCGTAAAGTGGATTGGGACCTATGATTTTTTTGATGAATGCGGATTAATTAAGTTTGATGGAACCAACTGGACAAACTATGGAATGTATCCTGCCGGCTCAATATTAATAGAAGAAAGTGGTATTATGTGGCTTGGAATACCGTTTGATACTTATCTTGGTAGAGGATTAGTAAAATTTGAACCTGGAAATTACCCACATGAATACTATACTCTGGGTTTAACAGATAATCAAGTAACATCAATTGCTATAGATGGAAATGAGGAGAAGTGGATTGGAACTTATTATGGAGGATTGGTGAAGTATGACGGAAATTATTGGACCCGAATGCTTGACGAATATTATGGATTTAATCATATCTATAATATAGAGATAGACGAAAATGGTGTTGAATGGGTCGCAACCAATGATGGATTGGCGGAATATGACGGGACTAACTGGACAATTTACATGCCCAATAATTCTGGGCTTCCCCACCGCATTGTTATGTCATTAGCTATAGATGCGAATGGAACGAAATGGATGGGAACTGGTGGTCTAAATTTTGTAAAATTTGATGGGACAAACTGGACAATTTACCACCCATCAAACTCAGGCTCTCCAGGTTCTAATATTCAATCAATTGCAGTGGATGCAAACGGGACAATCTGGTTAGGTTCTGCTAATCACGGATTAACATCTTTTGATGGAATCAACTGGACAACTTATAACTCCTCCAATTCAGGTTTACCAGTGAATGGAATTTATGATATAGCCATAGATGAAAACGGAACAATGTGGATTGCTACTAGTGGTGGTGGCCTTGCAGAGTTTAATGGAACTAACTGGTCAATTTATAATACAGCCAATTCAGATATACCCGACAATAATGTTAGAACTATTGCTATAGAAGAAAATGGAACAAAGTGGATTGGTACTGGGGATTATCCCAACTATTACGGACTTACATCATTTGATGGAAATACCTGGACAACGTATAAGCATTCCAATTCAGGTTTACCAAATGATTATGTTGATGAAATATTTATTGATGAAAATGGAACAAAGTGGATTGGGACTTTTTATGGCCTTGCAGCCTATAATGAAGGAGGTATTCCAGTTAGGGTTAAAGAGTATTTCAATAAAGAAAATTTAGTAAATGTTTATCCAAACCCTACCTCTGATAATTGCACACTGGAATTTGAACTAGACCATCCAGCCTGGGTATCCATTCAGATTTTCAATTCCATAGGCAAACAAGTGGATGAACTGGTCAGTAGACTTTTACCTTCTGGTCAGCATCAAGTAATTTGGAATACAGCAAAATTTCCCGAAGGATTGTATTTCTGCAGGGTTCAAACCGGAAATGAAATGGTGACGAAGAAACTGATAAAAGTGAAATAAAACAAGCAAGTCAGGTATTGTGGCCCTGGTTTGTTTAAAAAATATATTTCCAATTTCATGATTATGACTATCTTTAGTAAAAATTCTTCGATAGCTATGCTGCGCACCATCATCATAGATGATGAGGATCATCAACGATCGATTATCCAAAAAATGGTTGATCGCTCATGCCACAACATTAAATTGGTGGCACAGGCCGATGGTGTAAAAAGCGGCGTGGAGGTCATCAAAAAATACAAACCCGACCTGGTTTTGCTGGACATTAAAATGGAGGACGGAACAGGTTTCGATCTGCTTGACCACCTGCATCCCATTGACTTTAAAGTAATCTTCATCACCGCCTTTGATCAATATGCCATCAGGGCTTTCCGCTGCAGTGCCATCGACTATTTGCTTAAACCCCTCGATCCCGATGAGCTTGCGCAGGCTGTTGAGAAGGCAGAACACTTCATTCAGAAAAATTTCAATTCTCAACTGGAAAACTTAAAGGAACATCTGTCAACAGAAAGCACGGCCAACAAAAAGATCATCATCAAAACCTACGATAACATTCATTTGGTGCCGATAAACGAAATCCTGTATTGCGAATCTGACGGCAATTATACCAGCATTCATCTTACAACTAATCCAAAAATAATGGTGTCGGTCTCGCTAAAGGATTATGATGATATGCTGGGCGATAGCGGGTTTTTCAGGATACACAAATCCTACCTCATCAACCTGAGGCACATTCGGCGCTTCGAAAAAGCTGAGGGCGGATTGGTGGTGCTTAATGGAGAAATTAAATTACCGGTGGCTTCCCGAAAGAGGGAGCACTTGCTGGAAATGTTTGATAAAATTTCCAATTAACAGCGTATGGCAAAATTTACCTTCTTTGTCCTCCTATTATTATTCGGAAGTATTTCATCTTTTGGCCAGTTGGTTTATCAGGGAACCGAATGGTATAAGCTGGACAGCCTGGAATCTGTTTTGCCCAATCAGGAAGGAATAGAAAAGATCAATACCCTGTGCCGATTGTCCGCAACCTTGTGTTTTGAAGATTTCAATGAAAGTCTGCGTTACGCCAATGAAGCCCTTGAATTATCAGAAAAAGCAGCTTACCAGGAAGGAATAGCTACTGCCACAAGATTCAAGGGGCATGCGTATTATTACAATGGCGAATTCCCTAAAGCGCTGGATCTCATGTGGAAAGCCATGAATATGTATGAGAAATTGGGAGAAGATTATTATGTTGCAAGAACCCTGCTGGAAATAGGAACGGTTAACCTCGCAGCATTAAACAATGACGTGGCAAGAGAGCTTTTCTGGAAGGCAATTTACAAATATAGAAAAGTGAAAAATACTGGATTGATAGTAGGTACTGTTACAGACACCCTGATATTGTATTCAGTCATAGGAAGAACGTTGAGGGTTTCAGGCCAGCCGGATTCAGCCTTGTATTTTTATAAAAAGTATGTGGATGTTTTTGAAAAGAACAATTTTGAATTAACCAACCAAATGGTGCATGTAGGGATGATTTCGATTTGCTATTCTTTTTTAGGGCAATACGACAGTGCGATTTATTATTACCAAAAAACGCTCGATTATCCTGAAGTAAATCCAAGCATTAAAATATTAAAAAAGGAGTATAAACGAAGGATGGCAGCGCTGTATCTTGCTACCGGAAAGATTGATACCGCCATGATTTACCTGATGGATGCCTATGAATTTTTATCCAAAGAAGGATATTTGATGCCATCGCAACTGGCTTCGCTGCAATTGGGCGAATTGTATTTATCAATGAATGACCCATCCAAAGCCAATTTCTATTTTGAGCGATCGGAGGAGCTGATGGAAGAACAATTGAAAAAGGGTTCTATTTACAGGTTCGATTCACTTAAATACACGGTTTCGTTTGGTTGGGAGGTTTTAGCCCCCCTCTCAAAAAAATATATTACCGAGATTATTTATAACAATGCCGTGAATTTCTACGATAAAATGGTTCATTATCAGAAAAACAACGACAACAAAGATGCCTACCTGCGCTATCTCGAAAAGTATGCAACTACCAAGGATACGCTGAATAAAATAGAGCGGCGCAGGGAAATTGTTGAGGTGCAGACAAAGTATGAAACAGCGCGTAAAGAGGAGGAGATTTTAAGCCTTTCGCAGGAAAATGAACTGAAAAATTTTCAGATTAAGCAGTCGCGGTTTTTCCTTTTTAGCCTGGCAGGAGTTCTATTGTTGGGTGGTGCTTTTGTAATCCTTTTCATCCGGCAAAACAAGTTCAAACAAATCCAGGAAAAAACCCGGCTTCAGCAACAGCTTTTTCGCTCCCAGATGAATCCCCATTTTATCTTTAATTCACTGGGCAGTATTCAAAGCTCCATCATCAACGAGGAGCCTGATAAAGCGGTGAAGTATCTCGCGGGTTTCTCGAAACTGATGCGGAATATTCTCGACAGCAGTCAACAGGAGACCGTTTCCTTAAAGGAAGAGGTTGAAACCATCCAAAATTACCTCGATCTTCAGAAACTTCGCTTTCCGCGTAAATTTGATTTTTCCATTGATGTAAATTCAAGCCTTGATCCAGAGGACATTTATATCCCGCCCATGCTTGCCCAGCCCTTCATCGAAAATTGTATCGAACATGGATTTCGGCAACAGAGTACAAAAGGCCATATTCGCATTTCGTTTAATCGTGAGCCCGACAAGCTGATTCTAACCATTGAAGACGATGGCATTGGCCGTGCAAAAGCACTGGAAAACCTCCAAAAGCACGATAAAGATCACAAGTCGATGGCAACTGCAATTACGATGGAGCGGATTCAGGTAATCAACAAAAAGGGGAAACAAAAAATCAAACTTGAAATCCTTGATTTGAAAGACAATAAGGGCAAAGCTAGCGGTACGAGCGTGGTTTTCCATATTCCATTAACGCTTTAGATCATCAGTCTATTAGCCTAAAAGCCCGCCCATCGCCCCCGGAGCCTGAGGTGGTTGGTGAGCAACGGTTGGTGAGCTGGTTGGTGAGCTCTTTGTCGAACCATGTCGAACCATTGTCGAACTATTGTCGAACCACCCGAAGGCCGCCCCATCACCTCTGAGGCCTGAGGTTCTCGAAGGCCGCCCAATCGAAGGCCGCTCTTTCGCCCTTGGGGCCTGAGGTGGTCGGTGAGCTTTTAGTCGAACCGCTCTCGAAGGCCACCCACTCCCCAAAAACAGTTTAAACCTCCAAAAAGCCCGCCTGAATATTTATTTCTCCTTTGCGTTCATCCCCCAAAACCCCGCGTTCACACATTTATCCCCGGCGTTCAGATATCCAACTCATTTGGCTCTTTTTGAAATCGTAACTTTATATTGAATTATTCAAATTTTTAAAACTCAACGATATGAAAGCAAAAATTCTACTCTTCGTCATTTTTAGCGTATTGGTCTTTGGATCTATCGCCGGAAACATTACACGGCAGCAAGCCGAAAAAGTAGCCCTGAATTTTTACCTTGAGCAATACAACCGCTTCGAAGGGCAAATCTCGTATGATCAGCTCGGTATCCTTTCGGTTTTTACCGAAACCAATGCGAACCAGCTGCTGAACATAGTAAGGAGGCCCTTCTGCCCGGATTGCTATTTGCTTTGCCCATAATGTGATCTTAACTTTTTCTGAAAGGCAAAAAGTAACAAAACAACTGCTAACAAAATTGTTAGTAACAAATTAGTTATATTTCAATTACTCATTTCATCCCGGCATTCAATCATCGAATGGCATCGTTCATCAATTTCTTTAATTTGTTTGGTGTTTGGAACTTGGAACTTGGAACTTGGAACTTAATATAATACCCTGATGCCATAGGTATCAAATATTTATAAAGATGGCGCATTGTTGGATCCATACGACCCCATCCGGGGTCGAAAAAGGTAATGGCAAACATCTTTGCTATAGATATGTGAACCCTACGGGTTCAAAATTGACCGTGGACTGCCGACCGCTGACTGCCGACCGAAAAACGTTCATCCCCCAAAACCCGGCGTTCGTGAACTTTTTCCCGGCGTTTACACATCTATTTCATTTCCTGCTTTTCAGCATCGTAACTTTACTCATTAATATTTAATTATAAACTAAAATTAATTATCATGAAAAAATTTGTACTTATTTCAGCAATTATTTTTGCATCAAACCTCATGTTTGCCCAGATCATAAACATACCCGATGATTACCCAACGATCCAGCAAGGGATAGATGCCGCCAATGAAGGCGACACAGTGCTGGTGCAGCCTGGGACATATGTTGAAAACATTAACCTAAATGGAAAAAATATTGTTATTGGTTCATTGTTTTTAACTACACTGGATACTGCGTATATCTCTCAAACCATTATTGACGGGAATCAAAATGGAAGTGTGGTGACAATTGAAAACGGAGAGACCAATTATGTGAATAATAATGCATCGAATTCTCTTTCAGGTATGACGATAACGGGTGGTTCGGAAGGAGGAATTTATGTGGCCTACTCCAACCTAAAGCTTCATGATATCATTATAAATGAAAACTTCACTAATTCTTATGGAGGAGGAATATTTAGCTGGAATTCAAATCTCGAATTATTTAATGTTGATGTAACCAATAACTCGGCTGATGTTGGAGGAGGGGTGTGCCTTTTTGCGTCCCCGGCCACAATGGTTAATATGCAAATTTCAGGGAACACTGCCTCGGGAATTTATGGCTGGGGGGGGCCCGAAGGCGGTGGGGGTATGTTTTGTGAAAGTGCTGCTCTGCTTATTAATGTTACAATTAAAAACAATACCTGTGATTACGGAGCAGGAATTCACTTTAGAAATGCAAACCCACAGCTGATTAATGTGTTATTAGCAGATAATTCAGGCGATCAGATTTATTGTGAAAATTCAAATTGTAATTTATTGAATGTCACATCAGCAAACAATTGGGGTAGCAGTATTTATGGAATATATAATTCCCATCTTAGACTACAAAATTGTATCTTTTATGGATATTCGTCAATATGTTTAGGCTCTGAATCAGATACAATTACAATTTCGCATTCAAATATCCAGGGGGGAGAAGGTGGCATCAACACCAGTGATAGCAGTATAGTGATTTGGCTGGAAGGTAATATAGATGAAGATCCACTCTTTGATGGGTCCACAGATCATCCTTACCAACTCTCCGCCGGATCTCCCTGCATCGATGCCGGCAACCCGGATACTACAGGCATGAACCTCCCCTTCTGGGACCTGATAGGAAATTATCGTATGTGGGATGGGGATTTTGATGGCGATACGATTGTGGATATGGGGGCGTATGAGTTCGGATCGGTAGGCGTTGGGGTGGAACAGTTCAATCCGCCAGCTGGCGGATCAAAGTTCAAAGTGGAGTGCAATCCGAACCCTTTCTCAGAAATCGTGCATCTTGAATTTGAAATCATAAATTCCTCCCTGGTCAACATACAGGTTTATAATACAACCGGGGAAAAGGTGGCTGTTTTAAAAGATGGTTTCATGACGGAAGGAAGTCACGTTGTAAGCTGGAATGCAGGGGATATGCCGGTAGGATTGTATTTCTGCCGGGTGCAATGCGGTGATGAAAGCAGGGTCATGAAAATTATTAAGCAATGAGAGCCGGCAGATCCCTCAGTCGCTGCATAGTTATGGAAAATCTGGGGTCAATAGCCGGCAGATCCTTCAGTCGTTCGCTACGCTCACTCCTTCAGGATGACGGCATTGATCTAAAAAATAAGCGCGACTGCTGTTATGCGTGCATAACAGCAATCGCGCCGGTTCCACAACATTATGACGTCATCCTGAGGCCGACGAAGGAGGCCGAAGGATCTTTTGGAATTTGGAATTTGTTTGGAATTTGGTGCTTGGAATTTGGAATTTCCCCCGACTATGTTTAACTTTAGAAAAAATATCTCCACCAAAGTGCTCAGAACGATCCTCATCGATGATGAAGCTCCCGTGCGTGAATCGCTGAGGGAGCTGGTTCGTACGAACTGCCCCAATGTTAAGATCATCGGGGAAGCGGATAGCGTGAAAAGCGGTGTGAAAGCCGTTTTCGAACTTCATCCCGATCTTATCCTCCTGGACATCAAAATGGCCGACGGAACCGGTTTTGACCTGCTGGAGCAGATTGAGCCAGCCGAGTGCAAGGTTATCTTCATTACCGCTTTTAACGAATATGCTATCAAGGCATTTAAATTCAGCGCCCTGGATTACCTGCTCAAACCGGTGGATTCCGTCGATTTGAAAGCAGCAGTCGAAAGGGCCGAAAGCCAGGTTCAGAAGGAACTGAAAACTCAATTGGATAACCTCGTTAAAAACCTTCGAACGGACGATCAGGCAAAAAAGAAGATCATCCTGAAAACCTTTGACAATATCCACCTGGTCAGGGTGACCGATGTTGTATGCTGCGAGTCCGACGGTAAGTACACAGTAATTCATTTACAGTCAGGCGAAAAAGTGATCGTCTCCACTACCTTGAAGTTTTACCAGGACCTACTCGGAGATGTGGGTTTTTTCCGTGCGCATAAATCTTACCTTGTAAACCTGGAGCACATTCAACGATTCGAAAAAGCAGAGGGTGGATACATTATCCTGAACAATGATCTTAAAATCCCAGTAGCATCAAGGAAAAGGGAAGAATTACTGGAACTGTTTGACCGGATTAGTGAATAAGACTGAAATGAAAAAACTATTATTATACATATTTTCTCCCCTTCTCCTTGTCTCCCTATCCCCTTTTCTCCCCATCTCCTCAAAAGCCCAGGCTTTCAATGATATAGAATGGTATGATGTAGACAGCCTGCATGGTGTCCTGTCCACACAAGATGGCAAGGAGCGGATAAAAACCCTGAATTTTCTAGCTGCTTCCCTATCATTCGAAGATGCTGAAAAAAGTAACCGTTATGCCAGTGAAGCCCTGACGCTGGCAGAAAAATTGGGCGACAGGAAAGGTGTCGCCGACGCGACAAGAAATTTCGGCCGGATCAGGTTTTACGAAGGAGATTACCCGCAAGCGCTGAATTATTACCAGGAAGCTTTCCTTGTATTTGAGGAGCTTGGCGATAAATATATGAAGGCGCAAATGCTTGAAGATATTGCTACTACGCACTTTTATGCCGGCAATTATGACAAGACGTTTGAGCTTGTTAACCAGGCACTGGCTGTATTCCGGGAGAAAAATGAGGACGGCAGTTTGGTTGGGAATGTGCGTGACACCATGACAATCTATTCAAGGGTTGGCTTGCCTTACAGAATTATCGGACGGTCTGACATCTCACTTTCATACTACTTGAATTACCTCCATATTGGAGAGAAAAATAATTTCGAGGTCACCGATATGTTGGTTCACACAGGCCTGGTGGCTATGTGTTATTATGAAACCGGCCAATATGACAGCGCGCTCTATTATTTCAAACTGGCAAGCAATTACCCGGATGTAAATATGAGCATTAGGGCGATGAAAAATACGCATTTGCAGCGCATGGCCGCAATTTACCTTGATTTGAACGAAACGGATACAGCAATAAGTTACCTGGCAGAATCCTTAGCCTGGTTCTCGAAAAGAGGTTTTCTCAGGCAATCGCAGGTGGCTGCCAGACGGCTTGGGGACATTTATTTTTCGTTGCAAAGCATTTCCGATGCGGAAAAATATTACCTGCAATCGGAAGCGTTACTGAAAGAGATGATAAGTCTCAGATCTTATTACCGTTATGACTCATTGAAATACATTGTTTCATGGGGATCTGACCTTTATTTGCCTTTCACAAAAAAACAGATGGTGGAGACGACTTATCGCGAAGCCATTTCGCTTTATAATAATATGTACAATTTATACCTGAAAAAGGATCAGCTTCGTCAGGCCATGAATTATTTGATAGTATGCTCAAATGCTAAAGATACACTCAGGGAACTTGCCAGGAACAGGGAATCTGTGGAAATACAGACCAAGTATGAAACGATGCGGAAAGATGTTGAGATCACTGAGCTTAACGAGCAAAACGAGATAAAGAAACTGCAACTGAAACAATCACACCTGTTTTTATTTGGGTTGGGAGGTCTGATTATATTGATCGTTCTGTTTGCCATCATCCTGATCCGCCATAATCACTTACGGAACAGTCAGCAAAAATTGATGTTACAGCAAAAGCTATTACGGTCGCAGATGAATCCTCATTTCCTGTTCAATTCACTCACCAGCATCCAGAATTTCATCATCAGGGAAGACTCCCGCCTGGCTGCCGATTATCTCTCACGTTTTTCAAAGCTTGTCCGCCATATACTCGACAGTTCGACGCTTGAAATGGTTTCATTGGAAGATGAAATCGAAACCATCGAAAATTACCTGGCTCTACAAAAAGTGCGATACCGTGAGCTGTTTGATTATAAAATTGAAGTTGATGAAATAATTGATACAGAGTCGTTAATGATTCCTCCCATGCTGACCCAGCCCTTCATCGAAAACGCCATCGAGCATGGGATCAAGCATAAGGATGCAAAGGGACATATTCAAATTCGATGTAAACGAAGTGACGATGTAGCGATATTCGAGGTGGAGGATGATGGCATTGGCAGGCAGAAGGCGCTGGAAATCCTGAAACAGCAGGATGCGAAGCATAAGTCCCTGGCAACCGAAATCGCCCGTGAGCGGATTGCAGCATTAAACCGGAGGTCAAAGAAAAAGATCACTTTAGAGATCATTGACCTGAAAGATGAGGCAGGCGAGGCTACCGGAACGCTGGTGAGGTTCTGTTTACCGCTTACTTAGCTTGCATCCAACGCCTGAATAAAACATCATATACGCTATAATACATTTGGCCTTCTGTATTATAATCTGAATAAATCATTTCTTTCTGGAGCAAAGCCTGCAACGATCTCAGCACTGTCGCCGGGCTACCCAGGTCGAATTTCGAAATAAAGTCTTTTGATGTCGGATAGTAAACGCTGCCTTCATAAGCAATGGCTTTCAGCAGGAACCACTGCTGCCTGGTTAGCAGGTCTCTGTACTTGAAGAAGACAATCTCCTGTTCCTGGAGTAAACGGGCTGCCTGTTCTTTCCATAGCTCATCATCCACTTTTTCGGAGGCAGATGCATATACCCTGTTGCAAAGCAATTGAACATAATAGGTGTGATGATCGGCCCAGTCCAGCATATCATAAATCACTCCGGTATCGGCTTTCATTCCTGCTTTCTGGAAGTGATTACCAATAAAGGAAACATACTGCCCGGCATCGATTTTTCCAATCCTGAGAAAACTGGCACTTTGATAAAAAGGCCGGGAAGGATCTGCGAAAAGTTGGGTCATCAGGTGTTGCTGGCTGCCGGAAAAAATAAATCGTATGTTGTTGAGGGATTGAATGATACTTCTAAGCCAGGCATCCGTATTTTTTTCGGGATAGTTGAGAATTTGTTGAAATTCATCAATGGCTATGACAATTTTTTGTGGATGTTCCTCCAGGTAAGTCAGGACTGAATGGATATGTCGCTCAGCTTCACCGGGCCTCACATCAACAGTTAGCTGTGGAAAGCCCGTCAAAGGATCAAATGATATGACCGGCCTCAGTGATTTGATGAGATCAATGATTTTTTTGCCCGGTTTTGACTGCTCAGGTATAGCGGTGAATACAGATGATACCAAAGCATTTAGTAGGTCTTTCAGGTTTTCGGTAGGGAGGATATCCAGATAGATACCTGTGTGATTCTTTGGGAGCTGGGCCAGCACATGGCGGATTAATCCTGTTTTCCCTATTCTTCGAATGGCGACCAGCGTCGTTGACTGGCCATTGATAAGGTTGCTTTTGAGGGTACTGGTCTCTTCTTCCCGGTCGCAGAAATACTCCTTTCCCTGGTAACCCGTTGTGATGAAAGGATTTGAAAGTGTTTTCATGTTATTTCACAATTTATATATTACAAAATGTAAATTACAAAATGCAAATATATATAATTTTGAGCGCAAAGGCAAGAAAAACCTGCGGGTGAGGTTTGATCTGCCGCTTGTCTGATGCCTTGGGCATCGCATCTTTATAAAGATGGCGTCAAGAATAATCGCCGACCACCGACCGCCGACCGCCAACTGCCAACTGCCAACTGAAACTACGTTCATCCCCCAAAACCCCGCGTTCACACATTTTTCCCCGGCGTTCACACATCCAATTCATTTTTGGCTTCTGAATGTTGTAAATTTATTCCAAATAATAAAACCAATCAAAACGGAGGTCATTATGAGAAAAATTACCGGATTACGGCACTTAAAACATTATTAAGACAGCGGCATTGAAAAAGTATATTTCCAAAACACTATTGTACGGTAAAAATTATTATTAAACATAGAAGTCCTTGATATATATCGTCCCTAAGGGACTTAAATCAATTAGGGGTTACTTCTTTTCTACCTATATATCGTCCATACTGGACTTATCCCTTTAGGGATAATATATTGGTAGATAATCGATTACGAATTCAAGCCCAAGTCCCGTAGGGACGATATATATTTATACCGGACAATATTGATTTCCAAAACACCAATCAATAAATTAGAAGCTTATGAAAACATTCGCATTGTTAATATCCTTATTGTTTGCAATTTAAGCATTGCAAGCACAGGATTACCAAGGCTGGCTCACACAATCAAGCGGCACAACAAAATCCTTGCGGGATGTAAGTTTCACTGATTCAGATAATGGGACTGCTGTAGGACAAGGTGGAACCATCCTAAGAACTACCAATGGTGGAACAACCTGGTTATCGCAATCAAGCGGAACAACGGAATACTTGTTTGGGGTTAGTTTTACTGATTCAGATAACGGGACAATTGTAGGAGGAAAAGGATTAATTCTAAGAACAACTGACGGCGGTACAACCTGGGAAGTACAAAGAAGCAGCTCAATATACCGCAGTGATCTTGGTGGAGTCAGCTTTACTGATTCAACAAACGGGACAACTGCAGGAGGAATGCAAACAATCCTGAAAACCACCGATGGTGGCACAACCTGGGAAACTCAGTCAAGTGGAATTCCAAATTTTTTGTATAATGTCAGTTTTACTGATTCAAATAATGGTACCGTTGTAGGAGTATATGGTATAATCATGAGAACCACCGATGGTGGCACAACCTGGTTATCACAAACAAGCGGAACAACAGAATGGTTGTATGGTGTCAGTTTTACTGATTCATTTAATGGCACAGTTGTAGGAGGATCTGGAACAATCCTGAGAACTACCGATGGTGGAACAACCTGGGTATCGCAATCAAGCGGAACAACGGAATGGCTGTATAGTGTCAGTTTTACTGATGCAGACAACGGAACTGTTGCAGGAGAATCTGGAACAATTTTAAAAACAACCGATGGTGGAACAACCTGGGTATCACAATTAAGCGGAACAACAGAAACATTGTGGGGTGTCAGTTTCACTGATTCATATAACGGCACCATTGTTGGCGATGCAGGAACAATCCTCAGAACAACTACCGGCGGCGTAGTCTCTGTTGAAATGAAAGATAAAGTACCAACTGAATATTTGCTTTCACAGAATTACCCAAATCCGTTTAATACAATTACAACAATCAATTACGCAGTGAAAGAAAAAGCATTTATTCAATTAAAAGTAACTGATGTTTTAGGAAATGAAGTAGCAACCTTAGTTAATGAAGAAAAGCAACCAGGTAATTATTCTGCTTCTTTTAATAAAAATAATTTACCAGGTGGAGTTTATGTTTATTCATTACGAGTGAATAATTTCTTGCAAAATAGAAAGATGATATTGTTGAAATAAGCGCAATCATAGCAACGTCAATCTGGCTGAATGCAAACGCGTTTCGTTTTCGGGGAGTTTTATTAATCCACCGTCGTGTTTCTATGGACACTAAAGACTTTAAATCATACTTTTCCATTTTCTAATTTGGGTGAATTCAATTTGCAAAGGGGTATGAGCTATTACTGACATTGAATCAGGCGCTTTGGGAATACGAATGTGATTGGGGATAGTCCATCATTAACAAGGGGTTGCAACCCCTTGTTGCAATTGATGTACAAAAAATAATATCATTTAGATCATTTCCCTGAAGCGAAATAGTTATAATTTGCTGATTAACAAAACAATCTGAATTTTAGTAATATTGGTTAAGCGCCCGATTCAATACTAAAATTAATAACCTGTCTAAATGTATTCAATGTACCCTCTTCATCCCGAAAATTCCAACCCAACAAAAATATTAAAATAGCCGACCTACAGTTTTAATTTACCATTCTCCTTTGCGTTCATCCCCCAAAACCCCGCGTTCACACATTTATCCCCGGCGTTTAAACATCCGTCAACTTTTTGCCTATTTTGTGTTGTAACTTTATACCATTGTTTTTCATTCAATATTAATCTAAAAAATTAACATTGTGTCACGAGCAGTAAATGAATTAAAGCAAATACCATTTGCGTATTTGATTTGCGCACCTTTAAAAGCCGCCATCGGGAGCCAGGCTTTAGCCGCAAAGATTTGGCTGTTGGAGAAGTAAGAAATATGCACCATCAAAAAACGAGATAGGTGCACATTATTTCCGGTTTTGGTTGTTGTATGTGCACCTTTTTAGGTAAGAAGGTGTATATATAAACCGTTATATGCAAGCAAAAAACAAGAAGTATAAACCAAAGACACACATCATGAAAAAAATTACACTATTAACAGCAATTTTGATAGCGTCTAACTTGCTATCAGCACAATGGATTCAACAAAATCCTCACTATCCGGATTCCTCTGTATTGTATGATATATTTTTCATTGACAGCCAGAAAGGCTGGGCAAATGGAATTGGTCCGGAATCATATCCTGAACTTGGAAATTACTATTATACGCATGACGGAGGCTTGAATTGGTATTCGTGTAATGATTCGATTGATTATTGGTTTCTTCCGATGAATAGTATCATGTTTGCCAATGAAAATGATGGTTTTGGTGTCTGGGGCGAAAATTATTATAAAACTTCTGATGGTGGTTATCATTGGTCAGGTTCATATATCCCCGGAGGTAGTCAATATGAGAAAACTGATATCTTTTTTATTGATCCCTTGCATGGATGGACAATTGGAAACAAGCCAAGTGGTATTGGCCCTGTCTACTGGAAATTATTTAGCACCATAAATGGAGGAGATGATTGGATAGAACAATACCAAGGTAGTGTCGGGCTTATCTTTACGGGCGATATTAAATTTCTTGATGAATATTCAGGTTGGGTTGCAGTAGGTCCAAATATTTTATTTACTGGTGACGGTGGGAATACGTGGAATCATTTGACAGGTCTGGTATCGCATATTAATTCGATTTGGATAATAAATGAAATCAATCTCTGGACCGCAAGATGCGATTTAGGGAATCCTAGTGTAGGAGGAATTGATAACTCAACCGATGGTGGGCTCACATGGACTCAAATGCTTGGAGATACTATTCCCGGTTTGAATGACATAACCTTTGTCAATGAAATTTCTGGCTGGGCAGTTGGTGATAGTGGAACCATACTGCATACAGAAGATGGTGGTCTGACCTGGGTATACCAAGCCAGTGGTACAACTGCCGACCTCTATAGTATAAGTTTTGTTAATGAAAATGAAGGTTGGATTTGTGGCGATAGCTCGATTATTCTCTATACAGACAATGGGGGATTCGTAGGAATAAATAAAAATTCAATAAGTAAAAACAAATTGAATATTTACCCTAACCCAACAAATGAAATCACAACGATAACATATAAATTAGAACAAAAAGAATTAATTATATTGTCTATTGTAAACATAAAAGGACAAGTAGTTAAGCAGATTTCATTGGGGGAAAAAGAAAAAGGCCAAATTGATTTAGATTGCAGTAAATATTCATCGGGTATCTATTTTATCAACCTGCAAACTGAAAAAGGAATTTTGACTGAAAAATTGATAATCGAATAAGAATTGCCTGCATATAACACGGGCTCATAAAGCATGGCGGGTAAGGTTGTAAGTTAAACATTTATTCTACAAAAAGCATTAAAGTAAATTGAAAAATTGTTGTTCCAAAAACCGCCACGCTTCATAGCCCGGGCCCGTTATGCATAGATTTTACGATTTACCAATCAAGCTGATTTTAAATGTATATATTTTGTTGTTTTTTTTTACAAAAGGACCTTATTGTGCATAGATTTCTTAAAAATCTATAGAAACGACAAGCTGGAAAATATCAGAATTGCCTCAACAATCCCCAATCAAAATATCCTGTTTTTCACCCTGGCCACATCTAAAACTTACTCAATCGTCAATACCCCCAACGGTTTTGCCACTTTCCATGCGCCACGGGTAAAATCAGGTACTTCCACACGCTGGCTGCGGCTGCTTAGCGACATTTCGTTCAGCTGAACTATAGATGACCATGGTTTTGCAAGGCACCAGACCTTTACCCCTCACACCAGCAATCTCGCTGCAGACATCTATTTCAGCATACAGATCATTTGCTCCACCACCACCTTCGAAAAGATTGTAGTACTAAAAATAACATAGCCCCTGCGGGTTAAAACCGCTTCCGACCATTTCATCTGATTTTTAGGGAGCAGGCAGAAGAGGGGGATTTCTTTGAATTGTCATGTGCAACATCTGATTTTTAATGTAAAAAGAGTAGCACAAATCAAACATCACATATCTGATATCTGATATTTTTTGACTTCAGAATTACAAGACGAAATATAACTTTTTCAGCGTTCATCCCCCAAAACCCCGCGTTCACACATTTTTCCCCGGCGTTCACACATCTAATTCATAGTTGGCTTCTGCGTGTCGTAAATTTAGACTTATTTAATTAACCCAAAAAAGGAGGAGTTATGAAATTCTTAAAAATTACATCTTTAACAATGGTAGTAACCTTGTTTTTCTGGTTGCTGGCTATTAACACCACAAATGCCCAGCTTCAGTTCGAAGGCCTTTACGCCGAAGGAGAAGGCGGTGCTGCCTGGGATGCCGACGGTTCAGGGCCTGAGCCTTTTGGAAACGGCCACGGTGATGTTTATTACTATATTGCTTCCCGCGATTATGTGGATGCATCTTCAACAGCAGGCGCCCACCTGGTAGATATTCTAAGTGGTTTCCCGCTGCTTCAGCAGGCTTTAACGGATAATGGATTTACCCCCGATCAGTTAAGCATGAAAATTACCCTGTGTAGCATGGGTGACGATATAGAAGGCATTGACTGGTTTTTTATGAACAATAAGGGTTATTCTAATTTCTACCCGATTCAGCCGGTTCAGTGCTACATCGAACTGGATGGTCAACCATGTATTAGAGCAATGGGAGACTATACAGTCTATATTTCTGGTGTATTTATTCAGGCTTTTGAGTCCGGATATCTGGAAGCTTTTAACAATTCGGGGCCTGATCCCGGTCCGGTGCAAAATGTTGCCTGCGCATTTATGAATGACCTGGACAATGAAGAAATTCAAATCAGTATGGATGTTGAGAGTGCTGCTATTTTATCAGGAAATGGCCGTTCAGGTGGCTACTTCGATGTTTCAGCAGAGATTACAAAGGGAATACCAACTTTTCCGGTTCAGGGCTTGTTTGCCGACAATGAGGGAACTGCAGGCTGGGATGCTAATGGCACCGGGCCCGAACCTTATGGTAATGGACATGGTAACCTGGTTTATTATGCGGCATCAGTTGATTACGATGGGATAAATTCGAGCCCCGATGCCTGTCTGGAACATTGTCTTGATGGCGCTGACGGCTTTATGAACACCTTGCTGCAATTGCAATACAGAGGCTTTGATGTTGGTGATTTGAAAATAAAAATGGGGCTTTGTAGTCTGGGGCCTGATGTTATGGGCGAAGACTGGGGTTTTGAGAGCGGAGTAGAATGGCTGAATGAGTACAATAATAACTTTACTTTTTTGATCAACGGCGAACCCATTGTTGAGGTTTTATTGGATACCAATACTATGAGATTTATTTCTCCGGCCTCCATGACCTGGTCAACCACAACATCAGTAGGCAAAGCTTATGATGTATCAGCAAATAGCTCAGCTGAGGCGCAGGCTTTAGCGAAATCACTTCTGAAGGATGTTGGCAGCCATTATCTTGCATCAATCATTTCTGATATGAGATATGCAGGTTCCTTTTCAGGGAATGGAAGGAGCGGCGTATATTATGAAATCGTGGCCGGCGAACTTGTTGGCATCCACGATAAAGCCACCTTTATTCCCGAAGGTACGCTGAGTGGTGTGTGGACAACTGACAATTCGCCTTATTTTATTGACGGCCATCAAAGCATCGAAAACGGACAAACCTTAACCATAGAGCCCGGTGTTGAAGTAAAAGTGCGTGGTCCGTATCTTTTCTATGTGCAGGGAACCTTAATTGCTGAAGGTACTGCCGATGATAACATCATCTTCACCCGATCCAATCCAAATCTGTGGTGGGATGGGTTTGATTATGATGGCACTAAGGCAAGCAATGATTCTTCTATTTTTGACCATTGCATCTTTGAATATGGTTATGCTCAGGGGACTAATAGTTCTTATAATAGTGGAGGGATATTTGCGGTCGGCTTTTTCGATAAACTGAGAATTTTGAACTCCACCTTTAGATATAACAAAGCAGATATTGATGGTGCATATCCTCCTACAGGTGGCGCTATTGCGCTTTGGGAATCCAGTCCTTTTATACAAAACTGCATATTTCATAACAATACAGCGTCTGACTATGCGGGAGCTATTTTTTGTTACAACAATTCATCCCCTCTCATTTCGAACTGTTTGTTTTATGATAACGATGCCAATAACGGTGGTGCAATTGCTTTTTATGAAAATAGCAACGGCATTTTCATAAACAATACCATTTCCGATAATTCAGCTAACCAGGGCGGCGCCTTGTATTTTTATGATCACTCAAATCCTCAGTTTATCAACACCATACTGTGGGGAAATGAGGCAGCCACCTCAGGAAATCAGGTTTACAATTCAGCGCTCAATAGCAAACCTGGCTTTTACTATTGCGACATTGAAGAGGGACAGGCAGGTTTTGGAGGTCAAGCCATCAATGGCGATTACCTGCTCAACATTGATGAAGATCCCAAATTCATAGGTGACCAGCCATTTCCCTATGCGCTTCTTGATGGAACCTCTCCCTGCTGGAATGCCGGCACACCCGATACTTCTGCCTGGTACTTCCCGGAATACCTGCCCGAAACCTGCCTCTGCGGAATGGATCGAATACTCGACAACCGCATTGATATGGGGGCATACGAATTGTTGATCACTGCTACAAATCCGATTCCCGAACGAATGGATGATTTAGCCATCTACCCCAACCCATCAAAAGGACAGCTTGTAATCACCTATAATCTGCCCGATAATGCGATGGTTAACCTTAAAGTGTATAGTATTCTTGGTCAGGAAATTGCCGTAATTCAGCAGGAAAAGCAATCTGCCGGCAATTACACCATAAATACCGATCTGTCTGCGCTTAAATCCGGCCTCTATTTGGTAAAACTGGATGCAGGAGAAGTGCAAAGTATTACCAAACTTATTATCAGATAGGCAATGAATTCAATGGTTTATTCCTGCTTCAATGGTGCTGTTAACTTTCACCATTGAAGCAGTTTTTTTGAGTGGCTGCGCTTATAATCTCGTTTTTATAAAGCGTTCATCGCCCAAAACCCGGCGTTCACACATTTATCCCCGGCGTTCACCAATCCAACTCATAGTTGCCTTCTGTATGTCGTATATTTATAACAAACTAATTATTCAAAAAAAACGGAGGTAATCATGAGAAAACTTACCTTAATTATCGCACTAGTGGCCGTGATCTACAGCAATGTTTCAGCCCAGGGCTGCCTGCCCGAAGGCATCAAATTTACTAAACAGTCCGAAATTGATAATTTTCAAACCAATTATCCTGGTTGTACTGAAGTAGAGGGATATCTCCAGGTTCAGGGAGATGAGATTACCAACCTGAATGGCCTGAGCGTATTGACAAGCATAGGCGGCATACTCCACTTTTATACCTGTACAGCCTTGCCGGATATGTCAGGCCTGGAAAATTTGACTGCGATAGGCGGGAACCTGGATATTTATGTGTGGCCTTCCGTCACAACATCCATGACATCTTTAACAGGCCTTGACAACCTGGTTTCTGTTGGCGGTGCGCTTATAGTACAAAGCACCGATAAGCTGACAAATTTAACGGGACTGGGAAGTCTGACGACCATTGGTGGGGATATTATTATTGCAGGCAATGAAATCCTGACGGATTTATCCGGACTTGACAATCTTTCTTCTATTGGCGGCGATATAGATATTGGAGGAAATTCAGCCATGACCAGTGTGGCCGGACTTGAACACCTGACCACTGTTGGAGGAGCAATAGTGTTCTTTGAAAATGAAGCACTGATCAGTCTGACAGGAATAGCAAATATTGAAGCAGCTACAATTGATGATTTTATACGCATCAGTTACAATTCATCCTTGTCAGATTGCGCGGTTCAGAGCATCTGCGATTATATTGCCCTGCCGGGAACCACGGTTGATTTTTATAAAAATGCGCCCGGCTGCAACACCCTTGAAGAAGTTGAAGAAGCCTGCGTAAGCCTTGGAATAGAGCGCATCGCTTTCGATGATCAACTCCTTATCCACCCCAACCCTGTTTCCGGTTATGCAACACTACAATTCGAGGGTATATCTTCAGAAAAGCTGAGCATCTGCATCTTCAACACCACTGGTATCTGCCTTAAAACACAGGAATTCATTACCACCAGTCCCGGCCAGCAACAATTTGCGCTGAATCTGGCTGATTTGCCTGTGGGAATATACTTCTGCCGTATCCAAACCGGAAATGAAATGGTGACCAAAAAACTAATAAAAGTGAAATAGCAAAGAGCCAGGGGCTCAGCGCAAAGAGCAATAAATCGTTTCGCCTTTCGCGCTTTGCCTAAGCCCTACGCATAAAAAAGAAAGTCATGAAAAAACAACTTTTAATGATTGCGCTGCTCTTTTCCTTTGCCCTGTCATTCAGCGCTTTTGGACAATTCAGGGCAAAAATGATCTACACCTTATCGGACAATGCGAAGGAGTTCGGGGTTTTCAGTGATCACAACCGCTACCGCTACGAATTTAATGAAGACGGGCAGGAAGGGGTGGTCATTGTTTTAAAAGAATCCGGGGAGGTGTTTATATTGATGCCACAGCAAAAAATGGCCATGAAAACTGCTCCCTCAGACATCATGAGCATGGCGAATGATCCGATTGCTGCTTATGATTACCATCTGCAGCAGGGTGGAATTAAAAAGGTAATCGGGGAGGAAACGGTGAACGGAATCTTGTGCGAAAAGTCGGAATTGTACAATCAGAGCAACCAGCTTTTATATACCATCTGGTATTCCGATCAATACGATTTCCCGCTTAAGATGATCAGCCATATTGATGTTGCCGGAAACACCAGTATGGAATTATCGGATATTAAGCCCTGGACGCCGGATGAAACCAGTTTCACCATTCCGGATGGATACCAGGTAATGGAACAGAAGTCAATGATGCCCGAACATTAATTTTTAAAATCATGAAAACAAACAACTTTCAGAACCGGCGCTTGAATGTGTTTGTTATGCGGATGATATCTGCTGTATTTATCATTCTTTTAGAACGGCTGTAAATACAGCCTGTTCCGGAATTTTAACGACAATTCCGGTCATTTAAGAAATTGTCTTTCAGGAGGATAAATAATTAAAAACTTGCATAATCATTCTAAAATGTCTATTTTTAGGAAAAATTCGGGATTAGATATGCTGCGTACCATCCTCATAGATGACGAACCGCATATGCGACAAACGCTTGAGCGTCTGGTGAAACAATATTGCCCTGAAATACTGTTGCTTGCCAAAGCCGATGGCGTTAAAACCGGTGTTGAAGCCATTGAAAAATATCATCCCGACCTGGTACTGCTCGACATTAAAATGAATGATGGTAACGGATTTGATTTGCTTCAGCAGCTTGAACCGGTTGATTTTAAAGTAATTTTCATTACCGCTCACGACGATTTTGCCATCCGGGCTTTTCGCATCAGCGCCCTGGATTACCTACTGAAGCCTGTTGATCCCGAGGAACTGAAACAAGCCGTCGAAAAAGCCCGGAAAATATTTCAGGATGATTTCAATACACAATTAGACTCCTTAAACGAACACCTGGAATCGCAGGATTCATCCGTCCGGAAACTGATTATAAAAACAGCTGAAAGCATTCACCTGCTGCACATGCAGGACATCCTCTATTGCGAATCCGACGGCGGTTATACTACCTTTCATATGGAAGATGGTCAGCAAATTATCGCCTCATCCACCTTAAGAGATTATGAAGAAATACTCTCAGATTTTGGCTTTTTCAGGATACACAGATCATTTCTGATAAACATGAAGCACATTGTCAGGTTTGAAAAAACCGATGGTGGTGTTGTAGTACTGAATGGTGAAATCAAAATACCGGTTGCTTCCCGTAAGAAGGACCTGCTACTTGAAATGTTTGAGCGACTGACTCAGTAATGAGCGTGAACAATCCTGCCAGGTTGATTCCTTACCAGCCCGGTATTCTAATATAGATTCTTTATGTTTGATCGTCCGCTGCTTGCAGTTTTATTATTACTGATAAGTCTTGCTTTTCAGGAGATGGTTAATGCCCAGGTATATTACACACCCCCAAAGATTGACACCGTTTTGCTGTTGAACAAGCTGCCGACGCATAAAGGTGCAGAGAAAGCGAAAATTCTGAATCAGCTCGCCTACTATTTCAGGGTGTCAAATCCCCAAAGAAGTATTGATTACTCGATTGAATCGCAACAAATTGCTGACAGGACAGGAGATGAAAACCTTAAGCTGGTATGTAAATATAACCTCGGACTTGCCTACCACCATTTAGGTAATTATCCTGAAGCAGTCAGCTATGGGCTGGATGCGCTTGATCTTTCAGAAAAGCTTTCGGAAACTCGGTTGTGGATTAAATCAATTGAACTTTTGGTGCTTACCTATTTATATTCCAACAACAATGAATTAGCCATGAAATATGCGGTCAAAGGGCTGCCATTGTTAAATAATCTGAAGAGTGATGTGCTTGCTTTTGATCTTCTGATTAGGATTGGTTGGGTTTGCAAGCAAACGGCAAATTACCGGCTTGGAATACCTTATTTTAAGGATGCTGAAAGATATGCCAGGCTTAATGACAGTATTTTGCCGGCTTCAAGGGCGCTGAATTTATTCCATCTTGGGTCCTGTTATTTTGAGCTTCAAAAATATGATAGTGCATTGTTCTGTTTTTATGCAACAGATAAAATCAGAAAGGAGAAAAACCTTCTGATTATTGACCGAAACTTAACCAGCATTGGCAGATGCTACATCAGGTTGAACCAAACGGATTCAGCCTATCACTATTTTTTGTTAAGCAAAGCAGCCTCAGAAAATTCAGGGGAAGAAATGAACCTGGCCGAAATTTACGTTGAACTCGCCAATTATTATAAAACCAATGGTCAATCAGATCGTGCTGTTGAATATTACCATAGCGCTATAGACAAGGGGCGTTGGGTAGCAGAAAATCATTCCTTTTACCGGGATCCCCACAAAAACATAGACTTCTGGTTTACGCCCAATCAGGATGTTCCTTATTTCTATGAAATTTCGGGGTATAGAATTGCCATTAAAGCACACCGGGAAATAAGTGAAATTATGGTTGCTAAAGGTGATTTTAAAGATGCTTATATACATCAATCGGAGTATATTTTAATTGAAAAAATACTAACCGGATTATACAAGCGTCAAGAAGTGAATGAACTAAATACCCGTTATGAAACTGTTCGCAAGGATCAACAAATCCGGATCCTCGAAAGTGAAATGGAACTTAAGCAAACCAATATCCTTCTGTCACGGTTTATAAACTGGGGACTGGCAGGACTGATGTTGCTTGCAGTCATAGTTTTTCTGCAATTAATTCATCGCCGTAACGTTAAATCAGAACAGAAAAGCATCTCGTTGCAGCAACGCCTGCTACGCTCACAAATGAATCCCCATTTTATTTACAACTCCCTGTCCTGTATTCAGTGTTTTATTTTAAATCATGATCCTGAACAGGCCAATAAATACCTGACCCATTTTGCCAAGCTCATGCGCAAAATATTGAACAGCAGCACGAAAGAGTTGGTTAGCCTTGAAGATGAAATTATTACCGTTGAAAATTACATGGAGCTGCAAAAGGTTCGGTTCTCGGATAAATTTGACTTTGCCATAAAGGTTGACAATACACTGGACACTACTACGATTATGATTCCACCCATGATTGCCCAGCCTTTTATCGAAAATGCCATTGAGCATGGCATCAGGCACAAGGAAACCAAAGGATTGATTGAAATCAGTTTCAAAAAGAATTCCGGGCACTTCACCTATGAAATCACCGATGACGGCATTGGACGGGAAAAAGCAAAAGAGTTGCAGACAAATAAAGAAAAGGGACATAAATCAATGGCCACAACCATCACTACCGAACGTATTCAGGCACTCAACAGGAAACGAAAGGACAAAATAGTCCTTTGTATTACGGACCTTAAAAATGGAGCTGGCACCGGCTGTGGAACCAGTGTAATTTTCAAAATACCCCTTGCTCTTTAATGTTTAATCAGGTCAACCAGATTCAAAACGAACCCCAGCGGGCATACGCGTCAACTTAATTCTGTCTCATTCATTAG
>SWCB01016459.1_pt1 | contig 49843 bp, 47 predicted proteins | sample 4692901 | NCBI WGS metagenome assembly SWCB01 (sample SAMN10267276, study PRJNA491770) | bioreactor metagenome | isolation source: DHS bioreactor inoculated with subseafloor sediment | place: Japan: off Shimokita Peninsula | collected 2006-08 | reverse complement strand
GCCCCTAGGGTATCTTTTTATGGCGGTTTACGTGATAAGTTTCATCATTGCGCTGCCTGAAACCATTCAATCAATTAATCCGCGCCAGCAAACCCAGCCCGCTGACTACGCCGAATATTTAATGGATTATTTGCCTGAGGATTCAATCTTGATCGCTAGTGAAGATCGGGATTCCTTTCCACTTTGGTACTACCATTTTGGATTAGAACAACGCCCCGATTTAAAAATCATTGTTTTACCACTGACCCAATTTCGCTGGTATCAGGAGACTTTGATACAAACCTACCCGGATGTCCATTTTCCTACTGTGATTGCGCAAATGTCCAATAAAAGCAGCGTCTGGGGTGAAAGTATTCCAGAACAAAATCCTGAGTTGCCGGTTTGCAAATCCTCAGTTCAAAGAAACACAGAAATTTCCATATCTGTCTTATGTTCTAACGGACAGAATTATCATTTTGTGATATCTGAATAATTAGTAGAAAGATTACAAAAACTTATCAGTAATCTCGCCTGCGCACTTTTAAAAAGATTGCACAGATGATGCTTTGCATGACCCAAAAAAGAATTCCAGGTTTGGCTCCAAAGGCGATAGCATCGGTCATACTGAAACCCAAATGGGCAATTTGCCCACCCAGAAATCCGATCAAAACAATGGAAAACATTTCTTTCGTAATAATATCTGTACGATGATTGCCGCTCAGAGATCTTTTCAAACGCTTGAGGACATCAGATATCATCCAGAAAGATGTGATGTAGAGTCCAATAAAGGCAATTAAACCGGGGATTCCCAGATCAAGCCCTACTTGAAGGAAGAGGTTGTGGGCATGGCCGATATCTTTCACCGGCACATCTGCTGAAATGGTTTGCAAAGGATAAAGGACATTGACAATCGTCCGGAATGTATTCATGCCCATGCCAGTGAATGCAAAATCTTGGATGGCATAGATGGCGCGCGACCAGATTTCCACTCTTCCGCTCATCGTATTCATGGAGAATGCCATACTTGCCATACCGTTATCCGGGAATAGCTGGTTGACATATTGTATAAATTGTCCATTCGCAATAAAGTAGATCAAGAATCCCGTACCAATGACTAACAGGGAAATGTATCCCCACCGAATATTTTTTGGCAAAACTACGAGTAACAGAATCAGTAGTCCAAATGCCAGGCCGATATAGGCAGATCGGGATTGGCTGAAAAGTAAAACAATACTGCTCAATCCCAATAAAACAAAATTGAAGAATAAGCCAGACAGAATGATGAAAGAGGGAATGTTTTCCTTAATCTTTCTAGATCTGATGACCAGCCAGAAAAACAACACGATCCAAAAAGGGATGATCCAGGTGAGTGCACCGCCCACTTCATTGGGATGAAACCCTTCTGTCAGGCCTGGCAGGATGGAAGAGATGTTGGGAACTTTATCATATAAAGAATTAAAGAAAATTATTTTATTCGTTGGCCATTCTATTCCCAACAGTCCAAGAACTGAAATCCCTGCACTTCCAATGATGAAAATCAGGGTGGAAATTAATATGCCTGAACGCTTTTTGCCAAATCTGACCAACGCAAAAAAGACCGTCATGCCCCATATCACGCCGGTCACTTTCTGCAAACTGACGGCGATATCATAAGTGGCGTATAGACTGATCAGGACCTGGATTGCAATCACCAATAATGCCAGGTTCATGGGTGTATTTGGAATCGGTTGTTTCCTGGCCATAATACTGATCAACCAGGTGAATGGCAAGAGCAATAATACCCAGCTTTCTTCCGGTTGAATCAGAATAAACAATGGTGTGGCAGCCAATAAAACAATCCACATCAGCGAATCAATTGATTCGATGGTAGCTTTGACGCTCTTCAGAGTAATATTTCTTTTGATACTCAACATCATTTCTTTTCTAATTGTACTTTAAAGAAATTTTTCTGCCTTCAGGAATATATTTGTAAAAAAAAATAATAATGAGATGAAAAAATTCGTTATTATTGCGAAAATCTGATAAAATCCAACACGGAAGGATCATCAAAAGGTCCTCAACTGCTTTCAAGCTCTTCAACCAAGGTGGATAATGAATTATCAATTACAAGAAAATGAAAATGATTTCGAGAGTATCGATATTCGCCAGTATTTGGCGTTGTTCTGGCAATGGGCATGGTTAATTGCCCTTGTCACTGTTCTGGCAGGGTTAGTCTCTTTTTTAGTCAGTCAAAGGATGACGCCTGTATATTCGGCTTCAACAACGCTTTACATTAACGAAGCCCCTTCAACCAAAGCGACAGATTACAACTCAATTATTACCAGTGAACGTATCTCTGGAACTTACTCAAAGATGATAACAACCCGCCCCATTCTGCAAGAAGTTGCTAACCGGGTAGGGGTGAATGTAGATTATCTCTCGGACCGCATAACGGTTAGCCCGATACGTGACACAACGCTGATTCAGATTTCTGTAAAATCGAGTGATCCCGTCCTGGCAGCCCAAATCGCCAATGAAACCGCCAATGTATTTGCTGATCGTGTCATTACGATCCAGGAAGAGCGCTTTACCGTTTCGAAAGAAAGCCTGCAAACCCAGATTTCTGCTATGGAAGCACAGATTGATCAGGTTATTGCTTCTCTGATTACGGAAAGGGATGCAGGCGTGAAAGCCAGCCTGGAGACCAAACTGACTCAATACCGAGCGATTTATTCAAACCTGATCCTTACTTACGAACAAATCCGCCTTTCTGAGGCGCAAACCGTATCGACGGTTTTTTCAGTAGATCCAGCCGTTGTACCTACACAGCCAATTAGCCCGCAGGTGATGCGCAATACCGCCCTGGCAGCCATGGTTGGATTAATGCTGGCTGTGGGTGTAATTTTCTTGATTGAGGCACTGGACGATACGCTCAAAACCCCGGAGGATGTTAAGAAAACCCTGGGATTGCCTGTTTTGGGTGTCATTGCAAAATATGAGTCGGATGAAGGGAAACCAATCACCAATACCACTCCAAGATCTCCGGTTGCTGAAGCTTTCAGATCACTGCGAACCAATATTCAATTCACCGTGATCGATAAACCACTACGGACAATTCTGGTAACTAGCACCGACCCTAAAGAGGGTAAAAGTACAATTGTCACAAATTTGGGTGTTGTCTTTGCACAATTGGGTAAAAAAGTGACTATGATTGATGCAGACTTGCGCAAACCAAGCCTGCATCGGAAAGTTGGGCTTCAAAACCGAACCGGGTTAACTGCTTTATTTGTTCGCTCTGTCGAAACCATGGAATTGATCATGCAAAAGACAGAGATACCAAACCTGAATGTAATTACATCCGGAGAATTACCTCCCAACCCATCTGAGATATTAGGGTCAAAGCGGATGGAATCCATCATCGAAAAACTTAAAGAAACCTCTGACCTGATCATTATCGATACGCCCCCGGCGTTAGCAGTGACCGATTCGCTGGTCATGGTTCCATTTGTGGATGCCGTTTTACTGGTTATTAAGCCGGGCTTTACCAAGACGAAAAGTGCGCTTTTGATTGTTGAGCAGTTCAAACGATCCAATGCTAATTTAGTTGGGGTAGTGATGAATGAACTTGATCTAGGCCACTCACGCTACAGTTACAAATATTATCAATACAAAAGTGATAAAAATTATGGGAAATATTATTCTCATGAGAAGAAACCAACCTAAAGTCTAATGAAAAATAGAAATCTAATCCCGGATGAATTGCAGTTTGCGATTGATCTCTTGGCAAGCTGTGCGGTCATCACCAGCAACGTGCAGCACAAACACATCGTCTCACAGGATAAAGCTGATCACTCGCCGGTAACGATTGCGGATTATGCCGTGCAGGCGTACGTGGCACAGGCCTTATTGCGTGGGTATCCGGATGATGAATTGGTGGGGGAGGAAGCCAGTCATTTGCTCAATCAGGATGAAGCCTTGTTGAATGCAGTTAGCGATCAGGTGAAGGTTATTCTTCCGCATGCCAGCCCGGAACTGGTTTGTGACTGGATCGATCATGGTCAGGGGCAACCCAAAGGCAGATATTGGGTGCTTGATCCGGTAGATGGCACCAAGGGCTTTCTGCGCCACATGCAATATGCCACTGCCTTAGCATTGGTAGAAGACGGTGAGGTGATGCTGGGTGTGCTCGGATGCCCTAACCTTACATTTGGCAGTCATACTGGCGTGGTGGCTTATGCTTATCATGGACAGGGTGCCTGGTGGCATCCATATGATGACCCAAACAATCCACAACCCATGCGTGTATCCGAAATCGATGATCTTTCCCAGTTCCGGATTTTACGCTCCTTCGAAGACAGCCACACAGATAGTTCCCGCATTGACGCCTTTGCCACAATGGCTGGCGTGATGGCGGAACCCATTCGCATGGATAGCCAGGCGAAATATTTCCTGTTAGCTGGCGGGCAGGCGGAGCTTTCATTGCGGTTGCTGGCACCGGAACGGGCCAATTATCGTGAATATATCTGGGATCAGGCACCTGGATATCGGGTTGTGCTGGAGGCTGGGGGTACCATCACCGACACAAACGGGAAACCGCTCGATTTCACCACCGGTCGCCGCCTCACCAATAACAGTGGTATTTTTGCTACCAATGGAAGAATTCATGAAGAAGCGTTAGAGGTTCTTCTACATTCATAAATTTTTCATTCGGAGTAGGATGGATATAAATTTTTGGGTGCTCATCATTGTGGGTTTTTTGGCGCAATTGATCGATGGTAGCCTGGGAATGGCTTATGGGGTTTCATCCAACAGCTTTTTATTAGGTGTTGGGGTGCCACCAGCCATTGCCAGTGCGAGTGTGCATACGGCTGAAGTATTCACGACTGCCATTTCAGGCTTCTCCCATTGGAAACTAGGGAATATCGATAAACGTATTGTCTTTGGATTAATCGTTCCAGGCATGATTGGAGGGGCGATCGGTGCATATTTGCTCACCAGCGTAGATGGCAATGTTATTAAACCATATATAGCCATTTATTTGCTCATAATGGGAATTCGGATTCTTTATAAAGCATTCATTCACAAAGAAAATCCTGATAAAGATCCAAAGCCAGGGCTTCTGATACCTTTAGGTTTGGCGGGGGGGACTCTGGACGCTATCGGTGGTGGCGGTTGGGGCCCAATTGTTACCACGACCCTTATTTCGACCGGACACACACCCAGAAAAACGATTGGTTCAGTAAATTTCTCCGAGTTTTTTGTTACCCTGGTAGTCTCCATTACTTTTCTGCTCACCATTGGGCTGCAACACTGGAATGTCTTTCTAGGATTAATGATCGGTGGTATCATCGCAGCACCATTTGGGGCTTTATTGACGAAAAAAATCCCCGCGAAAGCAATTATGATCTCTGTAGGTATCCTTATTATCTTTTTACAGACTCGAGCTCTCCTTCAGATCTGGGGATAATTAGCCATCGTTGATTTGCATAAGATGAATTATGGCTGGAATTGTGATAACATTAAGTTCCATTCGCCTGATAACCATGATGGTATTGAGACGGATGGTCAATCATTAAAATGATGAAAGAGTTTCTCTTTCTTAGAAAGTAAAAAATGGAAACAAAGAAAACAAAAAAATGGGGAACTTCCCTGCTAATTCTGGTTGTCGTACTGGTATTGTTGTGTTTTTCCTATTACATGATCTTTCAATCCAATCTTGGCAAGATGCTTTTAGGGGGCAAATCTGCCTGTGAGGTCGAACCCGACATGACGATCCTATTAATTGGGACTGATTATCGCGGCGATGACTACCTGTATGGGCTGGCGGACGTCATCCGGGTGACTCATGTGGACTTCAGCAACCAGACCATCAACATGGTCGCTTTGCCGCGTGACTTGTTGGTGGAAATTCCAGCAGATCGCTTCAAAGTGCCTGGACCCTATAAGATCAATCAGGCCTATTTCTTTGGCACGCCTGGGATGCAGAATTATCTGGGTGAGGGAGAAGGTCCCGCAGCTCTCAATGAGGTCATTGATTACAATTTTGGCGTCTCCTCAGATCATTATCTGGTCTTCAACTTCAAGGTTTTTGTCGATTTTGTGGATGCAATTGGCGGCGTGGATGTAAATCTGCCAGAAGCGGTGTATGGTGGTTCTTCCGGTGATTTCCCCGCTGGAGAACAGACTTTAACGGGTCAGCAAGCACTGGCGTTGGCTCGGTTGCGCGAGAATTATTCAGATGATTTTCGGGTGCGTAACCAGTCCATTATCATCAAAGCCATCACGAAGAAGCTCATGCAGCCGGGGATGATGTTGAAATACCCACAATTAATCGCACAATTCAAGGATGCCATTCTCACTGACCTACCTCTCGACCAAATGCCAGGTGCTGCCGTATGCTTCCGCAGCTTTAACACGGACAATCTGGTCACCCATGAGGTGCCGGAGGAGTTGCTGGTGATGGAGTCAGTTTATCTCACCTCGTTAAATGAATACTCGTCTGTTTATCGCTGGGATGGGAGATTGGTGGAGTGGATAGAAAGTTCGTTGAAAGGTGATGGCTGATGGCTGATAGCTCATGGCTGATAGCTCATAGCTGATAGAAAAGGAAATTTTATCGCAGACTTCTAATGGAAGTAAGATTCACTATGGGTCTGTTAACTTTTAGTAAATAATAGCGATCAGCTACTCTTTTAAGCTGTTATTTAAGGAATTAAGCATCTTTGCAATTTCGATTGCTTGTTCTTCAATAAATTTAAAATCTTCAGTGTCTATCCATTTCCTTAATAAAAATATTTCCAGTAAAGTCATCGTTTCATATAGAGAACCACGGGCGATGATTAAAAAATGGCTAAATTCCTTTCGAGAATATCTCCCTTTCCCTTCAGCGATATTCATAGCGATGGAAGTAGCTGCCGCTTCCAGTTGCTCAATCAACCTAAAATGATTTTTTGGCGTTTTCAATTTCTCTGAAAGATCAATAATTTGATTGGCAAAACTAATACTCTTTTTCCAAACGTTCAAATCTTTATATGACATTTGACTCGTCATTGTTTTTGTTTTAGGTAAGCTATCATTTTTTGACAATGTCATTATTATAAAAAATCCTTTCTGTGGTTTTTTTATTAATTTGCTATCAGCTATGAGCCATCAGCCAAGAGCTATTGTTACTTACAACAATCCTTCTTCGGACGCTTGAACACCATCACCAACACCGGCACAATCACCAATCCCAGCAGCACCCACCAGGGCGCAGACTCTCCCCCCGTTTCCGCACTGAACTCACTCAAATGCACCGCTGTTGTCGTGAATAAGAATGGTCCGGTTGGCATATTTTGTCGGACTGAATTATCTCCTGACCAATTGTTTACATTCACAATCGCAGCCAACGCAGCTGTTGTCGTTGTAAACGATGTCGGACCAGTATAGATGGAGTTATCGATCTCATTCAGTGCGATTGCTGGTCTTGGATTGTAGGTTGTAAAGATTGTTGGTAGCGTTGAAATTAATTTGCTTGTTCCATCCGAAGACGATTGCCAATTAGTAGATTTCGAGTTTAATCCAAAAACCAAATGTGTTTGGGATGAGATGTATTGATAAACAAAAATTTGATCCCCATTACTAGAAAAATCGAATGGCCAATCTCCAGATGTATTCGTTTTATGTTCACTCGGATTGATTGTAATAATTTGCCCTAAGTCACAACCTCCTGGTGTATACCAGGAGATGATACTCTCATATTGGCCGAAATCTTGATTGTCTGTCCAGCCTTTATCTGTGAATCGTATTTCCGTCCCTGAAGGGATGTCTACAAGGCAAACGAAAGCAAATTGATCCGGATCATCGAAATTAAAACCGACAATTGCAATACCCCCAGGTGGAACGATAAATGGTACGGGTGTTGGGGCCTGCGCCGTTACCGGGCTGGAAAACACAGCCAAACATACAACCATAACCAGGATAGTTCTAATGAAAGTCTTCATCGCTAACTCCATTATTTAAAATTTTGCCTACGATGCCATGTTAACGCAAAAGCTACCCATATTGTATCGAAAGATCATCATTTGACAACAAATTTAATCTTAAAAAAACCCATTTAATTCTAAATACCCCCTTTGCGCCTTAAATCCTAAAACTAATTGGCAACAAATCCCTGATCCAAAAAATCCCCTTTGCCCCCTTAGCGAAACCTTGGCGTCCTTCGCGCCCTAGAAGAAATTCCGCCCGTCGATCAGCTTGATCTTGCCGTCTTTCAGGATCGTCTTCCAGTCCAGCTTCTTGTAGACCGACCACTCGGTGACCAGCAGGATCGCATCACTATCGACAACTGCCTCAGCCGGATCGTCGAAGTACTCGATGGCCAGCTCGGGGTATTGGCGCTGCATATTGGGCATGGCGACCGGATCGTGCCCGCGCACCTTGGCACCACGCTGGATCAACTTGCGGGCAATGTCGATCGAGGGGGCGTCGCGCAGATCATCGGTGTTAGGCTTGAAAGCTAAACCCAGCAGCGTTACGGTCTTGCCTTTGAGGATCTTGAGCTCATTCTGAGTTTGCATGACGATCTCCTCGCGCAGCTGATAGTTGACCGTGCGGGCAGCCTGGATGATGGGCATCTCGAGATTGTACTCGCTGGCCGTGGAGATCAGGGCGGCGGTGTCTTTCCCAAAACAGGAGCCACCCCAGCCGATCCCCGCGTTCAAAAAGCGTGGACCAATACGGGTATCCAGCCCAATGCCGCGGGCGATCTGGGAGATATCGGCACCGACCTTTTCAGCCAGGTGTGCGATCTCGTTGATGTAGGATATTTTCAACGCCAGGAATGAATTGGCAGCATATTTAATCATCTCTGCGGACGCCAGGTCACAGGTCACCAAGGGCACCACCGAAAAGCCTTCCGGGCGCGGCAGGCACTCTGGCGCGGTGAAATCCTGGTTGAGGATCGGCCGGTACAGGTTGGTGAGCACGTCAATGGCGCGCGGATCAGTAGCGCCGACTACAATGCGATCGGGATAGAATGTGTCGTACAGCGCGGATCCCTGCCTGAGGAACTCGGGGTTGGATGCAATGGCGTAGTGCCGGTCTGGCCGCATACCATGGGTTTCAATGTAGGCGTCGCGTACAATCGTCCCGACCCAGTTGCCGGAGCCTATCGGCACCGTGGACTTGTTCACCACCACCGTGAAGTGATCATTGAGGCGTGCTCCCACAGCATAAGCGGCCTGGCGCACATACTCCAGGTTGGCGGATCCATCCGCGTTGGAAGGCGTCCCGACTGCAATGAAGACCACGTCGGTATTGGTAATATCGGCAGCATCATAGTCGCTGGTGAAGGTCAGATGGTCGTAAGCCAGTGCCAGCATTGTGTCCAGGTTGGGTTCGTAGATCGGGGCTTGCCCGGCTTTGAGCAGTTCGATCTTTTCCGTGTTGAGATCAAGGCAGGTGACCTGATGTCCCAAATAAGCGAGCACGACACCTGTGTTCAAACCGACATAGCCGGTACCGATAACCAATACTTTCATGATTCCTCCGCTGATATGTATTCTGTACATTATTTTACTATTGTTTGGAGGAAAGAGGGAAAGCTTTCACCTTTAAGCAGAGCCATAAGCCATCAGCTACTCACTTCCCTACCATCGGCAAGTATAAATATTTGATGTCCATATCCAGCACGTTGATCGCAAAGCTTTCTTCATATATATCCCCATTGGAATCGGTGCTGCGGACGCGGATCGAGTATGTCGAGCGGCTATCAAAATCAAACACCTCATTGCTCAAAAGCTGGTCAGCGCTAATTGTGAAAGCACTATTATCCCCACCCCCGCTGCCAGGGACGAGCGTGTAGCTGAACTCATCCGCGCGCAACACAAAGTTGGTGCTGAAGCTGCCGATTTCAGAGCCTATGGGCAGTTTCTCGGCCACCTGGTTGTTGGATAGGACAATGTCTGCCGGGGGAAGTGATACGTGATATGACCAGCCTGCATAGATGCCCCAACGGGTGCCGGCTGCGATCTGGGAAAAATTCTCCCAGCGCACAATCGAGGTGGACCAGGTATCCCAGACTGCATACTGCCGCGGTGGGCCGTCGCGGTAGCCTATCACGGTCACAAAGTGATCTGTCTTACCATCCCCACTCCAATCGACCAGGAATACCATCGGCCGGCCGGCATTGATCTCGCGCACCAGTGCATCCCAGTTCATTGGATAATAGGTTGAGTAGCGTGTTACACCTTCTGCTTCTGGATATTGCTGCTCAAAGTAATCCACAAACGCTGAGCCCATCTCTGTCGACCAGCTCCAGCCGTAGGGGTTGCCCTTTGTGCTAAAAGATGTGCCCAGATAATCCGCCAGGCTGTTTTCAGGATGCGCAGCTCGGCCGGCGGTGAGATAGGCATCTGGCAATGTACCGGGCCCAGTATCAATTGGAGCGGCGTAGTCTTCAAAATGACCTTCCTGGCCGGGTGGGAATGGCAAGCCGTAACCATTATACCCGCCCCCTCCCGAAGCAATCATCTGGTTGACTGCATCCGTCTGCGACCAGGCGTCCCCGGGCACCAGATCGCCAAAGCCCTTGACGTCATAATAGCCCACCACCATGCTCAGCGCCGTCGGACCGCAGCCATGCCGCCAGCGATATGCTGGAACATTCAACAGTACCTCGCCCTTGGTCTCTTGCGGCACAGACAGATCTTTTTGCATATCCCACAGCAGCACCTCCAGTGGGGGATAAGGCCCCGTGGTGTTCTGCGCAGGTGGGATCTCCGCCTCCGCAGTCCTCTGAAGTGGCGGCGTTTCAGCACTATTAGGATGGGCCTGCGCCGGTGTGTTAAGCAGCAGCATGCCAAGCAGGAGTATTAAGGTAAAGATTCTCGGGATTTTTCTCATATTTAAAATTATACAACTTTTGTCAAGAATTTAGGTTTGAGTATTTAGTGTTGAGGGTTGAGGATTTAGGGTTGAGGGTTGAGCAGTTATGATTTATTAATCCTGAGATTGTAATGGATTGACGTAAGCATTTTGGATATTTCGATGGATTGCTTTTCGATTGAATTAAATTTTTCTTCTGTTATCCAGCTCTTTTTTCTAAAGATTTCCAGTAAAGTCATCGTTTCAAAAAGTGAACCTCTGGCAATGATGAGAAAGTGTCCATAATCTTTTTTTGTAAATCTTCCTTTTCCTTCTGCGATGTTCATAGGAACAGAAGTTGCTGCCGCTTCTAATTGCTCAATTAATCGATAATGCTTTCTATCCGTTTCTAGATTTTCGGCTAAATCAATAATTTCACTGGCTAAATCAATGCTTTTTTGCCAAACAATTAAATCCTTAAAAGAATGCTGATCAGGATCAGGATGATTGTATTGAATTGGTTTAGGTTTAGATTGCTCTAATTTTGAGTTATTTTCAGGCATCATTGTTAAGTCCTTTGCTCGTTGGATTTGATTAATTTTACCTAAAATCAATAATTTGTCATTAAATCCTCAACACTCAACCCTCAACCCTTGCGAAGCACCTGAAACGAAGTGTAAGGCAACCCCCAACACCTAAAATATCAAAACGAACAAAATATGGCATAATAATCCTATGGAAATCTCTGGGAGGTTTGTTTGCCTGCAGTAAAGCGTTGCCTGAGCCTTGGTCTGGATGATGATCAATTCACTTGCATGACGTATGCCAATGATTTTCATTATTGCTACCATCTGGCAAAACCGAGACCTATTCAGCAAGTCCATCAATCCGACTACTGTTTGAGTGAAAATTACCTGCGCTGCCCCATTTTCTTGAGCGGAAAACGCATGTTCCCGCAAGACCAGAAACGGATCATCAGCGAAACCATGGTAACCCCAACCACCATTCGGCTTGGAAGGAAACCCTCCCTTTTTCAATCCATCACCATCTTCATAGTCCTGGTGGTGTTGATGTTCACCACCTGGATGGTGTTTGCCAGAACCGGCCCGTTTGCACCCATCCCACCGCCAGCGCAACCTTCAGCAAGTGTCGCCCTGGGAATGATCGCAACCACGCCAATCCCGGAAATCCTGTACACCCCCAACCCCACCTTGATCAATGAACTCACACTTCAAGCCATAAAAACAGCTTTGGTCTCCAGCAACCGCACCATCACCATCACGCCACCGACGGACCAAATACCATCGCCCACGCCCGGGACTACCCGCCAGCCGACAGCTTTTGTGTGCGTCAAACCGGATGGGTGGATCGTCTATCAGGTCAAATTTTGGGACACTTTTACCTGGCTCAGTCTGTGGGTGCGCACACCGGTGGAAGAATTAATGCAGGCCAACTGTATGACCACCAGAGCACTCGAGGTTGGGCAGGAAATATATTTGCCCTACTACCCGCGGATTGCCACTCACACCCCCTCCCCATCCTCAACAAACGGATCGGAAGCACCCAGGAGGACGTTAACCTTCACGAGGATCTTCACCAGTACCCTGACCAGGACCATCACACCATCGCGCACTGCTACCAGGAACCCACTTTTTCAGGATACCCGCACCCCATCGAAAACCTTTACCAGATCACTAACCCCCTCGGTGACCAATACCCCGCTGCCTACCTCCACCCACACGCCCCAGCCAACCTCCACCCACACGCCCCAGCCCACCTCCACCGACATCCCGCAGCCCACCTCCACCCACACCCCGCTGCCCACAGCAACCGACCCGCCAACTAACACCCCAACCACTCCACCGACATCAACCCCGGTGATTCCTCCCACGCCATCCAAAACATTCGTCCTGCCGCCAACCATCGAGCCCACCAGAATCCCGACTGGCATAGCCAGGAACTAGGTGTTGAGTGTTGAGTGTTGAGTGTTGAGGGCTGAGGGTTGAGGGCTGAGGGCTGAGGGCTGAGGGCTGAGGGCTGAGGATTGAGGATTGAGGATTTAGGTTTTAGGCCTTAGGTCATAGTATAAAATTTTTTTCCTAACCCCTAGCCCCTAGCACCTAGGAAATGTCATAACGGCGGAGCATGGAAAGAATTAGCTCGTGGCCTGAAGCTCATAGCTCATAGCAAAAGAAAAAAAACAAAAACTGAACCAGATTAGCTGTTAAGTTCTTAAGCTGTTGAGCTGTTAAGCAAAAAAAAACATAAACCACGAAGATGGCATACCCCTTAGGGTAACACAAAGCCACGAAGAAATATCAGCCATCAGCCATCAGCCATCAGCCATCAGCCATCAGCTACCAGCTACCAGCTAAACCCTCAATACTCAATACTCAACACTCAATACTCAACCCTCAACACTAATAAACCTTAAAGTTTTCTAATTCAACCCAAATCCTACCAGCTACGAGCTACCAGCTACCAGCTAGTATGCTATAATCATAACGTTTGATCCAGGCAACCAGGCGGGAATAAGATCGAACCCACCCTAAACAGAAACCCCCTTTATCTGGCGCAAACACACAACTTATTCAATAATTTCCGTAATGACAGGTTAGCTCGTAGCTCGTAGCTCGTGGCTCGTAGCTTGTAGCTCATAGCTCATAGCCGACGTGCATGATTTAGGATGATAGTAATTGAAGTGATTTTCCTAAAATTTCAATCCTCAATCCTAAACCCTAAATCCTAAATCCTGTCAACTCTCAACTCTCAACTTTAGACTAATGAATGTCAAAAGGGCGGAGCGTGCCTGAAGGCAGCTGTTAAGTTCTTAAGCTGTTGAGCTGTTAAGCAAAAAAAAACAAAAACATAAACCACAAAGATAGCATACCCCTTAGGGTAACACAAAGCCACGAAGAAATATCAGTCACGAAGTACCCGCAGACGCAGTCAAGTGGTATCAGCCACGAAGTACCCGCAGACGCAGTCAAGTGGTATCAGCTACCAGCTACCAGCTAAACCCTCAAAACTCAACCCTCAAAACTCAACACTCATGACAATACTCAAAACTCAACACTCAACCCTCAATACTCAATACTATCTCCTATGACATCACCCAACCCCACCTATCAGCCATCAGCCATCAGCCACGAGCTAACCTCCTGGGATCTCATCATCGAACCCCGCCGCGGACTCTTCGACCTGCACCTGCGCGACCTGTGGCGCTACCGCGACCTCGTCCTCCTCTTCGTCCGCAGGGACTTCGTCGCCGTCTACAAACAAACCATCCTCGGACCGCTCTGGTATCTCATCCAGCCGCTCCTGACAACCATCACCTTCACGGTCATCTTCGGCAACATCGCCCAGCTCCCCACGGACGGACTGCCGCAGTTCCTCTTCTACATGTCCGGCACCGTCATCTGGACTTATTTCGCGGACTGTCTCACCAAGACCTCCAACACTTTCGTCAACAACGCCCAGCTCTTCGGCAAGGTCTACTTCCCCAGGCTGGCGGTGCCGGTCTCGATCCTGATCTCCAACCTGATCACTTTCGCCATCCAGTTTGCATTCTTCCTCGCCTTCATGGGATTCTTCGCCCTTACCGGTGCGGACTTACGCCCCAACTGGTGGATCCTCATCTCACCTCTCCTCATCTTCATGATGGCAGGCCTCGGCCTCGGATTTGGCATCATCATCTCCTCCCTCACCACCAAATACCGCGACCTGCGCTTCCTGGTGCAATTCGGTGTCCAGCTCCTGATGTATGCTACCCCGGTCATCTACCCGGTCTCCTCCATCCCCGCCCGTTTCCAGCCCCTCATTCAGGCCAATCCCATGACCCCCATAGTCGAAACATTTAGGTATGCTTTCTTAGGTGCAGGGTCGTTTAATCCGATGAATTTGCTCTATTCCTTTGGCTTTATGGTAGTAGTAGTAATCATAGGAACAGTGATTTTTAACAGAGTCGAAGCCACATTCATGGATACCGTTTAATTACCAAAATTGAGAACATAAATTATGAAAAAAGTATTTATTACAGGAATAACAGGACAAGATGGCTCATATTTGGCAGAATTGTTATTGGAAAAAGGATACGAGGTCCATGGACTCGTTCAGAGATTAGAACTAGAAGATACTGAAAGAAGCCTATGGCGAATTTCACATTTGATGAATAAGATTACCTTACACCCTGGTTCCATAGAAAGTTTTCCAAGCTTATTTAGGATTTTTGAAAAAGTTAAACCAGATGAATGTTATCACCTGGCTGCAGCTTCTTTCGTGAGTTATTCTTTTGATGATGAATTTGCTATTTTTAATTCGAATGTTAATGGAACTCATTATATTCTTTCGGTAATTAAGGAATCTTCTCCCAATTGCCGTTTTTATTTCGCTGGATCTAGTGAAATGTTTGGCAATGCAACCATTTCACCCCAAAATGAACTTGCTCACTTTAACCCACGGTCAGCTTATGGCATAACAAAAGTTACAGGTTTTCACCTCACAAAAAATTATCGTCAAAGTTACAACCTGTTTGCTTGCAGTGGAATATTATACAATCATGAATCTGAACGAAGAGGGTTTGAATATGTAACTAGAAAAATCACAAGTACCGTAGCAAAAATCAGATTAGGATTGGCTTCAGAATTAAGACTTGGTAATTTAGATGCAAAAAGAGATTGGGGGTATGCACCGGATTATGTGCACGCTATGTGGTTAATGTTACAACAATCAGAACCTGATGATTATGTAATTGCAACAGGCAAACCAAATTCTGTGAAAGATTTCGTTGCACACGCATTTCAGGAAGTTGGATTAGAATGGGAAAATTATGTGATAGTTGACCAAAAATATTACAGACCTGCAGAAAAATATATCCTTACAGGTGATACAACTAAAGCCCAAAAAGTCCTTAATTGGAAACCAAAAGTTGAATTTATAGATATTGTTAAGCGAATGGTGAATGCAGATCTTAATAGATTAGATAATATTTAGATTAGATTAAAAATAATGTCAACTGTCAGTTAAATCTATTATTTTATGTCGCATGGTTGTGGTCGTGATCATTGGAACTGTCATATTATCCGTCTTGAAGCGACTTTCATGTATGACATATAAAGGTAAAATCATGAATGATATTGATTTAAAATTCCTGAAAAATTTTGGTAAAGAAAATTGCTTAATTATTGCTGAAGTTGCTCAAGCACACGATGGAAGTCTTGGTACAGCTCATGCTTATATTGATGCAATTGCAAAAACTGGAGCTGATGCAGTTAAGTTTCAAACGCATATCGCTTCAGAGGAAAGCACAGCATCCGAACCCTGGCGGGTGAAATTCAGTAAACAGGATGTAACACGTTATGATTACTGGCAGCGTATGGAATTCACTCCAGATCAATGGGCAGGATTGAAAGAGCACGCCGATGAAAAAGGTTTATTGTTCTTAAGTTCTCCATTTTCGATAAAGGCTTTTGATCTGCTTTACAAACTGGGGGTTCCAGCTTGGAAAGTCGCCTCAGGAGAAACCTCAAACAAGCAATTATTATATGAAATGTTGAAAAGCCAATTGCCAATTTTTCTCTCAACAGGAATGAGCCCAATAAAAGAAATTGATGATTCAGTTGAAACAATAAAGAAATTTGGAAATCCGTTAGCAATTCTCCAATGTACTTCTATGTATCCGACACCACCAGAAAAACTTGGTTTAAATATGCTTCAATATTTCAAAGAAAGGTATGATTGCCCGGTAGGTCTATCGGATCATTCAGGTACAATATTTGCCGGGTTGGCAGCAGTAACATTAGGAGCTACAGCTTTAGAGGTGCATGTTACTTTAAGTAGAGAGTCTTTTGGCCCGGATGTTGTTGCTTCAGTTACCACAAAAGAATTATCTCAATTGGTGGAAGGGGTAAGATTTATCGAAAAAGCGATTTATAACCCTATCGACAAAGAAAAAATGGCTCAGGATCTTCAACCGATGCGTAATTTATTTATGAAAAGTATTGTTACGAAACAATTCTTGCCAAAGGGATCAGTCCTGACAGAAGAATTACTAACCTTAAAAAAGCCAGGCAATGGATTACCAGAAAGAAAATTACCTGAATTGCTGGGTCGAAGATTAAAAATTGATCTTGCCAAAGACACTCTCATTAAGGAGGAAGATCTTGAGTAAGCGGAAAATTTGTGTGGTGGTAACAGCTCGGCCGAGTTATAGCCGTATTAAAACAGCTTTAACAGCAATCCAGAACCATCCAGACTTGGAATTACAATTAGTGGCAGCAGCCTCTGCCTTATTAGAGAATTATGGCAAAGTCGTCAACACCATGCAATCAGATGGCTTTACTGTGACCGAACAGGTGTACATGATTTTAGAAGGAGAGAATCTGGTTACATCCGCAAAATCAACCGGTTTGGGTATAGTTGAATTGGCAACTGTATTTGACAAACTAAAACCTGATGCGGTTGTCACCATTGCCGATCGTTTTGAAACCATGGCAACTGCTGTAGCTGCTTCTTACATGAATATTCCGTTGGTTCACATCCAGGGTGGCGAAGTAACCGGATCGATTGATGAAAAAGTTCGTCATGCTATCACAAAACTTTCCGATTTACACCTGGTTTCAAATAAAAATGCTGCTGATCGGGTTATAAAAATGGGAGAAGATCCTGAAACTGTTTTTATCACAGGTTGTCCTTCCATTGATATCGCAGCAGAAGTTATGAAAAACCCGGAATTGGATTTCGATCCTATACAAAAATATGGTGGTGTAGGTAGCGAGTTTTCTTTAAATAATAGTTATTTAGTGGTCATGCAGCATCCTGTTACCACAGAATATAAGCTTGCCAGACAACAAATTACAGAAACCTTGTTTGCAATTAAGGACATAGGATTACCTACGTTTTGGTTCTGGCCCAATGTGGATGCTGGTGCTGACGGTACATCCAGAGGTATTCGCTCTTTCCGTGAAATTGAAAAACCAGATAATATCCGCTTTTTCAAGAACATGCTTCCTGAAGATTTCTTAAGATTAATTTATAACTCCAGAAGTATTATTGGAAATTCCAGCGTCGCTATTCGAGAATGTTCTTTCTTAGGGGTTCCTGCTGTCAATATCGGAAATCGTGAAACCGGCAGAGATCGGGGAGAAAATGTTTTTGATGTGGATTATGACCGAAATCAAATAGTAAATGCGATAACTCATCATCTAAATAATGGCCGTTATCCCAGTGATCCAATTTACGGGGATGGTCATGCTGGTGAAAATATTTCGAAGGTTCTATCTACAAGTAATTTAAAATTTTCTAAAAGGATTACATATTGATGAGGGTACTTGGTATTATTCCTGCAAGAGGTGGATCAAAAGGTGTAAAGGGAAAAAATATAAGGATAATTGCTGGAAAACCTTTAATTCAATACACAATAGATGCGTGTAAAAATAGCCAAAAACTTTCAGACTTTGTAGTTTCCACTGATTCAGACCAAATTAAAATAATAGTAGAAAAAACTGGTACAAAAGTTGTTGACCGCCCTCCTGAATTAGGGTTAGATACAAGCTCAGTGGTTGATGCAGCTTTACATGTTTTGCAGAACATTGAAGATAAGAATAATCCCTTTGATGCAATTATGTTGTTACAACCAACCTCACCAATACGCACCGGTGATGACATAGACAATGCCATTGATTTGATGAATACAGTATTGGATATTGATGGAATAATAAGTGTTATAAGAGTTGAAGATAATCATCCAGCACGAATGTATCTGTTGAGTGAAGAAGGATACCTGGAGAGTTTTTTACCGGTTTTTGAAGAAACCCGAAGGCAAGATTTACCATCTGTATATCATAGAAATGGTTCTATTTATCTAGTAAAAAGAAATTACCTGATAAATAATCTTACCTTTATGCCAAAGAAAAAAGTAGCACTAATAATGTCGTCAGACTTTCATATCAATATTGATAACGAACAGGATGTAATGTTGGCTGAGATTGTAATTAATGAATGGATAAAAAGTAAAAAGATAATATGAAATTTAATTTATTAATCACTGAACCAGATAATTTTTCACAAAAAGCAAAAACAATCCTTAAAGAGTTTTGTGAAGTAAAGGATTTAATTTCACTTGGGGGTGATCTTGAGAATGTCATACAAAATTATGAAATTCTATTTGTGAGATTAGGACATAAATTAGATAAAACCCTACTAGCAAAAGCAAATAAATTAAAATACATTGTAAGTCCAACAACTGGATTAGATCATATTGATATTAAATTGACAGATCAACTAGGAATTAAAGTCTTGAGCCTTAAAGGGGAAACTGAATTTTTGGATAAAATCTCATCAACAGCAGAATTAACTTGGGGTCTGATTATTGGGTTATTGAGAAATATTCCATGGGCATTTGATGATGTTAAAAATGGCAATTGGGAAAGAGATTCATTCCGTGGGCATGATTTGAATTTCAAAAAATTAGGAATTATTGGGGTTGGACGGCTTGGGATGAAAGTTGCACAATATGGAGTTGCCTTCGGAATGGATGTCTTTGGTTATGATCCTTATAGTCAAAGTTGGAGTGAAAAAATTAAACGAGTTCAATCCCTAGAAGAATTATTAGAAGTAAGTGATGTAGTTAGTGTTCATGTTCCTTTGAATGATGAGACTGTTAATCTCATTGATAATAATCAGTTTAAAATTATGAAAAAAGGTGTTTGGGTCATCAACACTTCTCGTGGAAAAATTATTAATCAGGATGCTTTGCTTGAAAATTTAAAATCAGGCCATTTAGCCGGTGCAGCACTGGATGTTATGGAGGATGAAATTCAAGGTAATGGAACCATGATAAGTAACAAGTTGGTACAATATTCAAAAAAAAATCAAAATCTATTATTGTCGCCTCATCTTGGCGGAGCAGCTTTCGAAGCTATGGAATTGACTGAAATATTTATGGCGGAAAAACTTAAAAATTTAGTTTATCCTAATAACAGAAATTTATTACAGAAATTATACAATGACAATAGTAATCTCAGTTGAAAACTTATCAAAGTCGTATCGTCTTGGGCAAATAGGCACTGGCACTCTCTCCCGCGACCTCGAAGTCTGGTGGGCAAAGGTGCGCGGTAAACCCAACCCACTCCTCAAGATCGGTCAAACTGACCACGGAAACCAGGACGGCCAAACTCTCTGGGCGCTGAATGATGTAAGCTTCCAGGTTAAGCAGGGAGAAATCCTCGGTATCATCGGTCGCAATGGCGCAGGCAAATCCACCCTCTTAAAAATCCTTTCCCGAGTCACTGCACCTACCAGCGGACAGGTCAAAGTCAAAGGACGCATTGCTTCTTTGTTGGAAGTTGGTACTGGTTTTCATCCTGAGCTCACCGGGCGCGAGAATATCTTCCTGAATGGTGCCATCCTGGGCATGTCAAAACAGGAAGTCCAAAGAAAATTTGATGAAATTGTCGATTTTGCTGAAGTCGAGAAATTTGTGGATACCCCGGTTAAACGCTATTCCAGTGGTATGTATGTTCGTCTGGCCTTTGCTGTGGCAGCTCATTTGGAATCAGAGATTCTTTTAGTGGATGAAGTTTTAGCAGTTGGAGATGCTGAATTTCAAAAAAAATGTCTTGGAAAGATGGGAGATGTGGCTTCGAATGAGGGGAGAACTGTTTTATTTGTTAGTCATATTATGGGATCTATCAGAACATTATGTCAAACAGCGATTTTACTAAAAAATGGAAAAATCATATCAGTTGGAAAATCCGATAAAATTGTGGATCAATATATAGAAACCCTAAATATTTTCCCAGAGAACATTCATCTAACAAAAATTGAAAATAAATATTTTAAAATTAATAAAATTACCTTTATTAATAATAACAATCATAATGTTGAAAAATGTGTGTCAGGAAAAGACATAATTATTAACATTTTTTATGAGATTAAGAATCAAAAAACAATATCTCAAGCTATTTTTATACTAAACTTCAAAACTAAAAATGGAAATCCACTTTTTAGTTGTAATAATAGAACATTGAATTCATATCTTAATTTGCCAAAGAAAGGAATGGTTCAATGTAAAATTTATAATCTACCTCTCTCTGAAGGTTTATATTGGGTTGACTTGATGATTAAGAATGGCATTGATATTAAAAATGTTTTATTTCATCAGGAAAATATGTTTCAGATCTCTGTTATTGATGGAAATTTTTTTGAGAATGGAAAAATTATGGATATACAAAGTAGTCCTTTTTTATTAAAACATTCATTTAGGATTGTGAGAACTGAAGAAAATTGAAAAATATAATAATTTCATTTGATGAAGGTCGAGTTGTCCGCGACTTGTTTTGTAACGGGTTGCTTGATATGCTGATTAACCAGGGATATTCGATTGATGTTTTTACACCAGCCGCAAGAGTAGAAAGCTTTGTAAAACAATGGGAAAAACCAGGTGTAAAATTTTATCCAATAAAACCATATATATTTACAGAAAAAGATCACCTAATTTTGAGATGGCGAATTCGAATAGGTAAATATGCCCCTTTTATACTCCCCTTATGGAATTTTTTGGAAAAAAAGATCTCTGCTACTCCTGATTCTGAAGTCAGGAATTTGTTATTACAAAATCGTCCAAGTTTAGTGGTAATAACAGACCCAAAGGATCATTATGAAAAGCCCGTTTTTAGAGCTGCGCAATCATTAGGGATACCCACTTTAGGGGTAGTGCGGAGTTGGGATAATCTTTACAAGGGATTCCGTCTTCGACCTGATCATTTAGCGGTTTGGAGCCAGACCAATCGAGAAGAAGCCATTAACATAGTTAAATACAAATCTGAAAGAGTACATATTATTGGACCAACTCAGTTTGATGCGTACTTTGATCCCAGAGGTGTCTGGAGCAGGAATGAATTTGCATCCAGAATCGGACTAGACCCAGAAAGGCCAATTATTACATTAGCGACAATGGGAGCATACCAACACTATTATGATGAAACATATCTTCTGGATTGGCTGGTAGAAGCAATTCAAAGTGAAGTCATTCCAAATAATTGCCAAGTTGTGTGTCGGTTGCATCCAGTGTCCAAGCTGGAGCACTTCTTAAGATTTCAAGATTACGAATTTGTTAGATTATCTTGGATGAATAAATTTATACCTTCTGTGGATTGGACAATGACAAAAGAAGATGTGTTCTTTGTCGGAAATTTGCTTCGACACTCCAATGTGATTGTTTCTCCAGGTTCTACGATAACAATTGAAGCTGCGATATTCGATACTCCCACAATTTTGCCAATTTTCCATACATACCAACCGGAACTAAATCAGATACAATTCAAGAAAATGTGGACGAACCATTTTAGGCGTCTGAGAGACATGGATCTCATCCCCATTATTGAAAGACCAGATGATCTAGCGCCTGCTATCCAGCATGCTTTGGATGACCGTTCTTGGTATCATGAACAAAGAGTTCAATTGGTAAAAGATTATGTATTCTTTACAGATGGTAAATCCACGGATAGATTAGCTGAATTAATATTCAAATTATCGGAATAATTATTAAAATGAAATTCTTGCCAATTTACAACTTAATCATATGAAAAATGGAGTAAGTATTATCATATGTTGCTACAATAGTGCGAAGCGGTTACCAGAAACACTTCAGCGATTAAAGCAACAAAATTTATCATTTACAATCCCGTGGGAAGTGATAGTAGTTGATAATGCATCCTTAGATCAGACTTCACTGGTGGCAACTAGGATTTGGGGTGATTTTTCTGGTGCACCACTGCGAGTAGTTCAAGAATCGCAATTGGGTAAAACCAATGCCATCTTGCGTGGTTTTCAGGAAGCGACGAACGAGTTTGTATGTTTAGTGGATGATGATAATTGGGTGGCAGATAACTGGGTGGAAACAGTTTATCAGTTGATGATGGATCACCCAAGTGTCGCGGTCTGCGGGGGGATGAGCGAAGCAGTTTTTGAAGCAGAACCTCCAAAATGGCTTATAAATTTCCATTCCAGAATCGCTGTTGGAGAGCAATATGCTAGTGAGGGTGATATCACTGAAACACGCGGTTGGCTATGGGGAGCAGGACAAACTATTCGGAAAACAGCTTGGGAGGAGATACTCAAAAAGGAAGAACCATTCTTGTTACCCGACCGAATTGGTGGAAAACTAAACGGTGGAGGGGATAATGAAATTTGTTATATTCTTCGATTACTGGGTTGGCGGTTATATTACAGCCCTCACTTGAAACTAAAGCATTACATACCATCATCTAGATTGCCATGGGATTATTTTTGTAAAATTGCAGTGGATAATGGTTATGCTAATGTTGTTGTAAAAAGATATATTCGATATTTCCAAAATAGAGATATACAAAATCCATTAAAGTATTTGTGGAGCTGGGTAAAATTGGTTATTTATTACATAAAAACCTGGGCTTTAACAAAATTGGAGAGCGAGAAAATTAATTTTCCAGGCTCCATGGATTATTTTCGATATTTATCGTTATCCGAACAACTTAAAACTCTATTGAAGCTTGGTCCTCATGGACTTCGGAAGATTGATAAAAAGATTAGCCGATGGCAAACCTTATAGACTTCATTTCGGTTGTTATTCCGCTTTATAACAAAGAGAACCATATCCAGCGAGCCATCCGCTCAGTTCTGGCTCAATCTTACCCATATTTTGAGATAGTTGTGGTGGATGATGGCTCAACTGATAATAGTTTTGAAAGTGCAAATAGAATCGAGGATGAGCGATTACGAATTTTACGACAATCCAATGGAGGAGTTTCTTTAGCACGCAACCGTGGCGTTTCGGAGTCTCAATATGATTTAGTTGCGTTTCTTGACGCAGATGATGAGTGGCTACCTGAATTCCTTGAATCGATTTTTGAGTTAAAGACTCAATTCCCAGATGCAGATGTCTTTGGAAGTTCTTTTTATACGCTAAATGAGGATGGCTCTATAAGATTACCTAGATCATCTCCTCTTTTTAAGAAAGATTGGAAAGGGATAATTCCAAATTATATTGATACTTTACAGGCAGAAAGTCCATTTAATTCATCGTCATTCGCAGTAAGGAAACAGATTTTTGAAAGTATAGGTGGGTTCCCGATTGGTGTGAAATATGGGGAAGATTCGGATACCTGGATTCGTCTTTCATTCATTTCAAAAATTGCTTATATAAATACACCTCTTTCAATTTACCATAGAGAAACCGAAAACCGGGCTTGTGTCATAAGTAGAGAGCCATTAGAAGTAGATTATCCAGTGAAAGAATTGAAACGTCATCTCCAATTAGGGGAATTACCTGAACAACAAAGGCAATCAGCGATTGAATTTATTGCAAAATTTCATTTATCACTTGCAAAAACCCACTTATACCTCGGGAATACCGATAAAGCCAAAGAATTAATATTATCTTGCGAGGGAACTAAAAAATATTTCTTGAAGAAAAATTGGCTATTGTTTTGCGCATTTTTTCCACCCGTAATATTAAATTCCCTAATAAAAATTAAACATAACGCAATAAATCCGTTATTTCATGTTAATGACAAATGACAAATTCACCTTTAGTATCAATAGTTGTTCCAACATTTAATCGTGCAAAATGGTTACCAATATCGATTGGATCAGTCATTGCTCAATCTTACTCGAATTGGGAATTGATCGTGTGGGACGATGGTTCTATTGACGATACAAAGGATGTTGTTTACTCATTCAACGATAGAAGGATTCATTATTTCGAAGATATCAATCATGGTGTATCTTACGCTAGAAATCATGCCATAGAAAAGAGTAAGGGAGAATTTATCGCTTTTCTTGATTCTGATGATCAATGGGTTCCTGATAAATTATCCCGACAAATTGATGTCCTAGAAAGATATCCACACATAGCCTGTCTATTTGGGAATTATATTAATAAAGATTTAGTTACAGGAAGAACAGGAGATGGTTTTACTCATTTTAAATCAGGTATGGATAATCTCACAACAAAAATACTAGAAAAGTCTGTTTTTCAAATAATTGAAGGTATGCCAGAAAGCTCATCCATCCCATTTTTTTCTTTGTTTATTCAACTTTCATCTGTAATTATTCGAAGGCACGCGTTAATTAGAGTCGGTCCTTTTAATGAAAATTTAAAGAATTGCGAAGATAGTGAATATTTTTGGCGAATGGGGTTGAAGGACATAACATTCGCCTTTATCGATGAAAAACTAATGAACAGAAATAAACCCCCTGAAAGCTTGAGCAGTCAGAGTGTGGAAAATCGCCAAAACTATATTGTAGCCTTAGATTATTGCTATGCTGAATCATTGAAATTTGGTCGTTATGACCTTGCAAAGAGATTGAAGGTTTCGTACAGAAATGCTTGGCTCGGGATGATACGTATTTATAATGTTGTAGGGAATAGAAATAAATCATTGAAATCTTTTTTGAACTCATGTAAATATGGGGTAAGTTGGCAATCTGCCTTGTTATTACTGGAAGCTCTTTTTGGTTATAAAAAATTTAATCGAATAAAAATGATAATAAAAAAATGATCAAATTAATTATAAAAAAAAACGCACCTTTTTATATTACAAAATCAATGACTCCAGGGATTTAATGACTCGTGAAATAAAAATTCTAGCATTTATACGCCATTTTCCCCCACCCAATGATGGGGGCGAATATTATTATAACTATCACCTGTTTAAAAAACTTCGACAGCTGGGATGCGAAATAACAATTCTATCTCATTTAAAAGCTTCTACACAATTAATTGAAGGTATTGAAATAATACCTTTAGGAACAATAAAAACTGGAAGATTTGTTTACACAAACAAAATTGCTAGAATTAAAGATTTCATCGTGAATGTTTGGACTATTAGACAATACCTTTCAAAAGGAAAGTATGATTTTGTTTTTTCAGGTGCTGGGTATAAGGGTAACTTAACTGTATTCTTAGCTAATATCACGAAAAGGGTTCCCGTAGTTGGAATAAATTTAGCCGAAGAAATTATGGTATTGCAACAAACAACAAAAATTAGAGCCTGGTTACAAAGGGTATTGTTAAAATCCCACACTATTAATATTGGAATATCAGAATATACCCGCAATCTACTTTTACGGTGTGGAATAGAGAAATCAATTGTTACTATTTATCCTTTTATAGAAAATAAACCTTCAAGAGATAAAACTACAGATCGTCAATTTCTTATCGATACTTTTGGCTTGGATAAAAATAGAATGATTGTTGGATTTTTAGGTCGGCACATTCCAAGAAAAGGATTACTTAATCTAATCGGAGCCGTCGAGAAGTTACTCCATGAAGACAAGAAAATCACATTGCTCATTGCAGGTCTAGGCACAGACACTAATCGGATAAAACAACGAATTAGGCAATCATCCTTCCTCAGCCAGATTAAGATGGTTGGTGTACTCAAAGGAGAGGAAAAGGATTACTTTTTTAATGGGATTGATGTTTTTGCCATGCCAAATTACGAAGACCCTATCAGTGGTGATACTGAAGGCTTTGGAATTGTCTTTATTGAGGCAGCTCAATATAGTACCCCAGTTATTGGAGGTAATTCAGGAGGTGTTAAAGAAGCAATTAGCCATGATTTTAACGGTTTTTTAGTTAATGGCCAAGATAAAAACTCTATTGCTGATGCTATTCTTCGATATTATCAAAATCCTTCTTTACGAAAAATACACGGTCATAATGGAAAGGAATGGGCAAAAAATTTTATTAAAGCTGATCCGTTATCACAACTTTTAATTGTACTTCAAGGCAATATAAAATCTAAGAGATGATAATAAGTGTATTATTTTTTATCCTTTTGACCTCAATTAATTTCCATCAAAATGATCGAATTCCTTATAATATTCTATCTTCTAATAATGTTTATTCAAGAATTCAAAAAATAGCTTCCAGATTACAGTTCATTATTATCAATTAGTTTTTACTAAATTTAAAACCATTGTCTTCTATTTGTCAGCTTTTCTTGCTAAGAAGGAATTATTAATGAAAGCAGTTTTCATCAAAAATAAAAAAAACGAACTTCTTTTTTGGTATTTTATCTGCTCAATTAGCCTTACACTTGGGGTTGTTTTGTGGATTTCAACAAACGGTTTTTTTAAGGATTTAGCTTTATTTGGAATTGGACTAATTATTGTAATTATTATTTTACGTTTTCCTGTTTTTGGGTTTGGGATTGTTATAGTCAGTTCAAATATCACTCAATTGTTGCCAAATGTGCCTTTCTTTTCCTCAGCGATATCAATAATCGGAATCCTTACATTAATAACATTTTTTATTCATAACTGGCATCGAACTCCAATAAATTGGAGATTCAGTCCCATTGAAATCTTAGGTTTTTTATTTATTGTTTGGATTTTCATTTCAAACCCAGCTGCAAGTTTTTATGGTTCATCTCGTTTATGGATTTTTACTTTGGTTCAGCTTTGGTTATTATTATGGATGGCTAAGCACTTTATTACTTCTGAACAAGATAATGAAGCAATGATGTGGGTTGTTGTGACAGGTATTTTAGTTTCAGCCTTTTTTGCACTTCTAGAAGTTGGATTTACATTTGGAGCAGTGGAAAGAGCTTCAGGTTTAAGTGGAGCTCCAAATACAATCGCAAGGTTTTGTGTATATGGGGTTATATTATTAAGTTATTTACAAAGTCGTTTTCAATTTAGACCTATTAGGCGATTACTTATCATTACTGGAATTCTTATTTTGATTGCAGCTTTAATATATTCTGGTTCACGAACTGGATTATTATTATTGGGATTAACAACAATTTTCTTGTCCAGTCGCTACCTTGTCGGACGTCGTAAAACATTTGTTATGTGGATTGTTATTGGTCTTGGGTTAGCATGGGTTCTCAATCAAACACTGGGATCAACCCTTGATCCAACCCAAATATTAGATTCGATTTTTTCAGGAAGTGACACTATTGGCACGCGTTATCGATTTTGGCAAATTGGCTGGGCTATGTGGTTAGATAATCCCATTGCTGGTGTCGGAATTGGTCGGTATGGTATAAACGCTCTATCTTATTGGAAATACTCATTATCTCCAGTTGCCTTTACTACTCACAATACCTTTATTCAGGTTTTATCCGAGACTGGGATTATTGGATTTTTCATATTCTTTATGATATTGTTAGTAACAATCTTGAATTTTCTTTCAAATATTAAAACAAATTCCGGGAGGTTAAAGGATATTCAATGGACCTGGTTAATAATTTTCGTTATTCTACTTGTAGGCGGGCTGACAAAAACGGATTTAACTGAGAAATTTCTCTGGTTCCTTATAGGCGTAAGTGCTAGGAAGGTTACCATTTGACAGCCTATAGACAACTTAGAATTGTATTAATTGCGGGTACCCTTGGTCAAGGGGGTGCAGAAAAACAATTGGTATATATTGCCAGTTCCCTACAACAATTAGGGGTTCAACTTCGAATTTATTGTTTGACCAAAGGTGATTTTTATGAAACTAGGTTAAAAGATCTCAACCTTTCACCAATATTTATTGGAAAATTCCACAGTCCAGTATTGCGGACAGTTAAGCTCCTTATCTCGATGTTCGGCTTTCGGCCCCATATTATCTATTCTACTCATTTTTATTCTAATCTGTATGCTGCTATTGCTGGATTTATTTACCATGCATTAAGTATCGGAAGTGTTAGGAATGATACGATAAGCGAAGTTAAAAATAATGGTATATGGGGCAAAAAATTACTCCAAATGCCTAAAACAATCATCGCGAATTCAGTAAATGGAAAACAAAATGCTATCTCACTAGGAGCGAAGGCTGATAGGATTTTTGTGTTACCAAATGCGCTGGATTTGGATTCTTTTGATACACTTTATAAATTACCTACTACCCTTCCCAGCCATATAAATAGAAAAAAATCACAAATAATTGCAGTTGCTATTGGGAGTTTGGTATCTGCAAAACGTTTTGACCGTTTTCTTGAAGCATTAAAAAAAGCAAGAATGAGGGTCCCATATTTAGAAGGTTTTATCATTGGAGATGGGGCAGAAAGAAATCGTTTAGAGCAAATAGCTACTCAAATAGGATTAATGCCTGATGGAGTACATTTCTTAGGTCGGGTAAATAATATCCCTGGTATTTTGAAGTATGCAAATATTTTTGTACTTACTTCTGATTACGAAGGAATGCCGAATGTAATTCTAGAAGCAATGGCTGCTAGCTTAGCTGTCATTACTACACCAGCTGGAGACGCATCAGTTGCCGTAGAACATAATGTAACTGGTTTTGTAGTACCTTTTGATGAGATCGACATGCTTGCAGATTATTTGGTTCAATTATCAATTTCTCGTGAATTGCAAAAATCTTTTGGAGAAGCTGGTCGAAAACGGGTTGAAAAGTACTACGATTTCAATCTCCTAGGGCAGAGGTTGGTGGATATTTTTTCTGAGATGGCGATAACATTCAATATTCCAAAGGTTATAAAAGCAATTAGATTTTCATTAACTGAAGATGAAAATGGATAACCAGGCAAGGATCTTAATTGTTGGCAACTTTCTTTCAAAGAAAGTTGGCTTACGTACAACTTGTGAAGATTTCGCCAGATTACTTATAAAGAGCGGTTGGTCTGTTATTCAAACTTCACGCAAGGCTTCTCGGATTTCCCGAGTTTTGGATATGGTGGTAACGACCTGGAAATATAGAACAGATTATGACTTTGCTTGTATTGATACCTATAGTGGATTAGCATTCATTTGGGCTGAATTAGTTTGTTATGCATTACGTATATTTAAGAAACCAGTTATTCTCATATTACATGGTGGCAATTTGCCTCAGTTTGCAAAACGCTGGCCAAAAAGGGTAAAACGATTGATGGATAATGCGTCGGTGGTGACATCACCCTCTGGATATTTGCAATCTAAATTGCATAGTTATCGCGAAGACATTATTATGATCCCTAATCCTTTAGAAATAAACCAATATCCTTATCACGCTCGAGAAGATGTTAATCCTTGCTTAATCTGGATGCGCGCCTTCCATCATATTTACAATCCAGAACTTGCCCCACAAGTTATTGCATCTCTAATTCCTTCATTTCCTGAAATACGTTTATTCATGATTGGCCCAGATAAAGGAGATGGAAGTCTTCAAAGTACGCAACAAATTGTAAAGGATTTGGATATTACCAATCATTGTATATTTCCCGGCCCTATTCCTAAAAATGAAGTGCCTAATTGGTTGAATAACGGTGATATTTTCATCAATACAACGAATATTGATAATACCCCAGTAAGTTTGTTAGAAGCTATGGCCTGTGGTTTGTGTGTTGTGAGTACAAATGTAGGTGGAATTCCATATCTTTTAGAAGATAAACAAGATGCGTTATTAGTTGCTCCAAATGATTTCCAAGCAATGTCTGATGCAATAAAACAAATCTTAACTTATCATAATTTAGCATATCAACTTTCAGTAGCTGGAAGAAAAAAAGCAGAGGGATTTGATTGGAAAAAAGTACTACCATTATGGGAGGAAGTATTTAGAAGTCTATAATGAATAATTTTGAATTGAAATTAATAGAACTAAAGGATTTCTCACAAGTAGCTGGAATCCACAAAAAAGCATTTCAAAATTCACTCTTAAGTATTCTTGGTGACAAACCAATAGAAAGATACTATAAGTGGCAGATGCAGATACCTAATAAATGTCATGCAATGGGATGCTTTGAAAAGGAAAAAATGGTCGGGTTTTGTTTTTCTGGTGTTTTTCGAGATTCGGAAATCGGATTCATTCAAAGAAACTGGCTGTTATTGTTAAGGCAGCTAATAATGCATCCGAGAATATTAAATCAAATGAAACTACGCAAACGGCTAAAATATATTTTACTAAGTTATATTAAGAAAATTATTCATTGTAAAGGAAATCAGAAATTATTAAGTGATGAGAAGTTTGGTATTTTATCTGTAGCAGTAGATCCAGAATATCAGGGATTGAAAATAGGTAAGGAACTGGTACACGAATCTGAAAAATTTGCTCGACAGAATAATTTTTCAAAGATTCGTTTGAGTGTTCATACTGATAATTTCCAAGCAATTCAATTTTATGAGACGCAAGGATGGAAAAAGACCAAAGATGATTCAGGAAAATGGTTAGGTCTTATGGAAAAGGCTTTATTTTAACAATATGTCAATAATCGATAAAGTATACTCAAAATTGCCGGTAAGTATTCAGAACTTTGCTATAAGTACTTATGGATTTTATTGGTATTGGCTCCGTTTTGGTGGTGATTATAAGTCCTTTGAAAAGGGTTATCTTGATCGAAATCGTTATTCCAAACAACAATGGCTTGTGTACCAGCACAAAATGCTCCTACAATTATTAACAATCTGTGTGAATGATATTCCGTTTTATTACGAAAACTGGGACCAGAGTCAAAAAAAGGCTGCACTGAATGGAAAGTTGTCCGATCTTCCTTTATTAGAAAAAGATCCCATTCGCTCCAATCCCCGCTTTTTCAGCAACCAGGGTCGTAAACCTTTCCCGGAGGTGGTAGCAGCTACCAGTGGTTCCACCGGCACTCCCATTAAGACACTCTGGTCAGTATCAGAGGTTAGAGATTCTTTGGCGGTTCGCGAAGTTCGTTCTGCCAGATGGGCAGGTGTCTCCTTTAAAATGCCACGAGCAACTTTTTCAGGGCGCATGATCGAACCTGATCCGGAAAGCAAAGGTCCCTTTTACCGCTTTAATCAGGTTGAAAAGCAAGTGTATTTCTCAGCCTTCCATCTCCGCCCGGATACAGCTCATTTTTATGTCGCAGCCCTTCGCAAACACAATATCCAATGGATGACTGGTTATGCAGTTTCTTTTTACTTGCTGGCAAAATTCATTATCGAAAAAAATCTCGAAGTTCCTCTTTTAAAAGCCATCATCACCACCAGTGAAAAATTGACCCCAGAAATGCGACATGTCATGGAAAAAGCCTATGGTTGTCGCATCTATGAGGAATTCAGTACTGTTGAAAACGCTCTCTTTGCCAGTGAATGCGAACACGGTCGTTTGCATGTCAGCCCGGATGTCGGAATCGTCGAAATCCTGCGGCCAGATGGATCAGCTTGTGATCCAGGTGAGATAGGTGAGGTGGTATCTACCTGTCTAATGCGCTCTTACCAGATTTTTATCCGATACCGTCTGGGCGATCTGGCTGCCTGGGATCCGGAACCCTGTCCTTGTGGTCGTGAAATGCCCGTCATTAAAGAAGTTGTTGGTCGTCTGGAGGATATGGTAGTTGGTCCTGATGGTCGTCAGATGGTTCGCTTCCATGGTATCTTTGTTAATCAACCGCATGTTGTCGAAGGACAGATCATTCAGGAATCTCTGGAATTGATCAGGGTGAAGGTGGTTCCAACTGTTGAATTTAATCAATACGATATTCTCGATATTGAAAAAAGGATCCGACAGCGGCTTGGTTTATCAGTCAAAGTAATCGTTGAAACAGTTTTGGAGATTCCTCGCACAAAAGCCGGAAAATTTAAAGCTGTTATTTCAAATATCAAATAATACTTTCAAATTGATTGTTTTATTCATAAATTGATAATCCTGAAAGTAATTTATTAAGTTAATTATTTAGGAAAGAATAGTATTGAATAAGAAGATAACTATCATCATGCCCATTCGAAATGAAGCTACTTATATTCGCCTTTGTTTGGATTCGGTTTACAGGCAAGTCAAATTGGATAATTACGAGTTTGAAGTCATCGTAGTTGATGGTTTCTCCACTGACAATACCTGTGATATTATCAGTAAATATCAACAAAATCATTCCAATTTAATCCTCATCAAAAATCCAGACAAAATCGTTCCTACAGGGTTTAATAAAGCTCTATTGATATCAAAAGGGGATATTATCATTAGAATTGACGGTCACACAGTAATCGCACCTGATTATGTGTCAAGTTGTGTAACACTTCTAGAAGAATCTGAAGCAGATAATGTTGGTGGTAGGATGAATGCTGTCGGAGTCACCAGATTTGGGCAGGCCGTTGCAATGGCAACCAGTACTCCTTTTGGGGTGGGGAGTTCGCGTTTTCATTATTCAGAAAAAGAAGAATGGGTAGATTCGGTTTATATGGGTGCCTGGAAACGAGAAGTCTTTGAAAAGATTGGCTTGTTCGACGAAGAATTGGTTCGCAACCAGGATGATGAGTTCAATTATCGATTAAGAAAGGCTGGAGGTAAAATTTTACTCTCTCCTGCTATAAAATCGAAATACACGGTTCGCAGCAGTCCTAAGGCACTATGGAATCAATATTTCCAATATGGCTTTTGGAAAGTTAGAGTTTTGCAAAAACATCCAGGCCAGATGAGTGTCCGCCAGTTCATTCCTCCGGCTTTTGTTGCGTCTTTATTTTTTTCTTTAATTCTTGCAATGTTTTATCCTGTTTTTTGGGTCTTTTTATTGCTGATCGTTGGCATTTACTTGTTTGCAAATTTTCTGGCATCCATTCTGTCCGCAGCAAAAAAAGGCTGGCAGCACTTCTTTCTATTACCCGTCGTTTTTGCAATCCTGCATATCAGCTATGGTCTTGGTTTCCTCGTTGGCTTGGTGAAATTTGCAAACCGTTGGAATGATAAAATAGGGAAAGTACCACAGGGTAAGCTGATTCAGACCTGATGGGTTACCTATGAAAATAAAATTTATCCCCTGGATCACAATCATCATTATTCTCATAACGCAAGTAACCGGTTATGAGTTTTTTGAATTAAATCAATATTCTATAGCGGTTGCAAAAAATCTCATGCGTGTAGATTATCCATCATCCCAAAATGTAGCCAGCTCTTTTCAAAATCCATCCTTGAATTGCCATGCCAGCTGGTTGGGGTCTCGTCAGCTGAACTTTGCAAAAATCGATCCATCTTCAGCTTCTCTTACTCCTCTGATGTCCTGTTCCATTCTTCATCTTCGCATGTTGTCCAGGCTTTATCCTGAAAAACTTGAGTTGGCAAATGTAGCCATCCATCTATATCCAGATGAAGTTACACCGTATTACTGGTTGGTCATTGCTATAGATCCATCGTTACGCGAAATTCCCAAAGAAGCTGTTCAAAAAATCCTTTCCATCAACCCCAAAGATGGTTTAGCCTGGCGTTATCTGGGCTTAATCTATCTCAAGGAAGGGAATATTTCCGCTTCAATAGATGCCCACATAAATAGTTGTAATAATGGTGATCCAGGCTCTCATGGTTGTTACAACGCAGGGCGTCTCCTCGAGAAGGAAGGGCGCTACGAAGAAGCCATCTATTATTACCGCCTCTCCCGCCACGACTTCATCCGCGCCAACGCTGATCGCCTTGAAGCAGAATTAACCTCACAGAATCCATAAATGAAAAACACCATCAAATCCTGGCTCCCCGTCCTTCTCTGGGCAGCCATCATTTTCCTCTTCTCCGCCAACCCCTATTTAGCTCATGGCTCGTAGCTGGTAGGTGGTAGCTTCAAATCTTGATATCAAGCTAGATTTCTGAATTGTAGTAAGTTGATTTTAATGCTGAAAATCTTAAAAAATTGGTTACCAGTTATTATTTGGGCTTCAGTTATATTCTTTTTTTCAAGTAATCCGGATCCGTATAAGTACTTGCCGGAAGCCTGGCGCTATTTGGTACCCATCCGCGAGGTCAGCGACTCCTCATTAGCCGAGTGGGTCGGTCAATTCATGCATTTTGTGGAGTATGCTGTTTTGGCACTTCTATTATCACGTGCATTATTTATCACTATTCAATACAAAATTCCGAGTGTTCAAAATTTATACCGAATTGAGAAAGCCAATTTTTTTAAAATCTTAACACCTTCCGCAGGACTCCGGATGCACTTACCGGAGCAACACCTTATCCAAAGGACCCCGAGATCACTAACGAGGGGAAGCTTAATAGCTGTCCTTCTCTCGATGTTGTATGCACTGAGTGATGAAACCCATCAGCTCTTCGTCCCCGGCAGAGCGTTTCAGGTGGTTGATCTAATCATAGATTTTATTGGAAGCATAACCGGTATGTGGATATGGAAAATGATAGGGAAAAGGGGATCCTAGCTGTTGAGCTGTTAAGCTGTTGAGCTGTTAAGCTGTTGAGCTCTTAAGCTCTTAAGCTCTTAAGTTGTTAAGTTATTAAGGGAAAGAATAAAGGATTGAACCGCGAAGACACGAAGACACGAAGAAAAAAGTTTTGAGTTTTGAGTATTGATTTTTGAGGGTTTTTTTAATGGTGATCTATTAATTATAAGCGGTGTCTTTGTTTGAATTTTTTATCCTAGGGGATGCAATCTTTCTTTTTCTTTTTCTTAATAAAACTTTGCGCCTTTGCGTCTTTGCGGTTCAGTTTTTTCCCATTCTTAAAATTTTCCTCGAATCATCGACTTACATAAAAACTCGTATATAATAAATACGGTTGGGGGTCAGACCCCCAGCGAAAAGTTGACAGTTGACAGTGGACAGTGGACAGTTGAAAGCTCAACACTCAACACTCAACACTCAACACTCAACACTCAAACCTTTTTTTCTTTGCGCCTTTGCGCCTTTGCGGTTTAATTTTTTAAATCTTAACAGCTTAACAGCTTAACAGCTCAACAGCTTAACAGCTACCCAGGGGGAACCAATGGAAGCCCGAGATACCAAACCAAGAAATCAAATCCCAATGCCCGACACCTACACAAGATCCAGACCCACCCATAGCAGGCACGTTTGCTTTCTCGAGAACGTCATCCGGCGCGGCATGGATATCATCGTCGCGTTCTTCGGCTTAATCATCCTCAGCCCGCTCTTCCTCTATGTCGCCATCCGGCTCAAACGGGATTCACCCGGGCCGGTCTTCTTCCGCGGTCTGCGGGTAGGGCGCTACGGCAAAAATTTTGGCATCCTCAAGTTCCGCAGCATGTATGAAAATGAGAAAAGCTACAATGGCTCGCGCGTCACCGCTGCCGGGGATGTGCGCATCACCCCCTTTGGCAAATACCTGCGCGATACCAAACTGAATGAACTGCCCCAGCTCTGGAACGTGCTGGTGGGCGAGATGAGCCTGGTCGGTCCGCGCCCCGAGGATCCCAGCATTGCCAGCCAATGGCCAGAGGACGTGCGTAAGCTGATCCTCTCTGTGCGCCCGGGCGTGACCTCGCCGGCATCCGTCATCTACCGTGGTGAAGAGCAGCTCCTGCAGGGCAGCGACCCGATGGAGCAGTATTTTCAGTCGGTGCTGCCCTCCAAGCTGCGGCTCGACCAGTTGTACGTGCGCAACCGCAACCTGCTGACCGATATCGACGTCATCTTCTGGACGGCCATCGCCCTGTTGCCGGCCCTGCGCAGCCGCCAGATCGGCGAAACGCGCCTCTTCTGGGGTCCGATTGCCACCTTCACCTCGCGCTACATCTCCTGGTTTTTGATCGATACCCTGGTGGCCTTCACTGCAGCCTTCCTGAGTGAGCTCATCTGGCGCACCTCCCTGCCGCTCAACCTGGGTTTACGCAACGCCATTCTGGTGGCATTGCTCTTTGGCGTGCTCTTCAGCCTCATCAACACCCTGCTGGGTCTCAACCGCGTTACCTGGTCACGTGCCGCCGCGGGTGATGCCATTACCCTGGCGTTTTCGGTTGCCTTCTCCACCGCCGGGCTGGTTCTGCTCAAAGTCAACCTGCTCGAAGATCAGATCCTGCCCATTGGGGTGATCATCTCCACCGGCGTGCTCAGCCTCATCGGCTTTGTTGCTGTGCGATACCGTGAGCGTCTCATCACCGGGGCAGCCTCGCGCTGGGTGCGTGCGCGTGGGGTTGCCAATACCATCGCCGAGCGCGTCCTCATCGTTGGCGCAGGCGATAATGGGGAGATGGCACTCTGGATGCTCAACCGGCCCAACCTGGCACGCGCCTTTCGTGTGGTTGGGATTTTGGACGATGACCCGCGCAAACAAGGCACGACTGTCAACGGCGTCCAGGTGATCGGCACCACCGACATGCTGCGGGATACTTTTCCCGAGCGCAGCAAAGCAAGCGAAGGGAAAAGTACCCCCGAGCGCAGTACTTCCCGCGAGCGGGGTTCCGTTTCCGAGCGCGATACGGCGACTCAGGGGGATGCGACTCCTGAGCGGGATGCCATTCGCGAGTTAGATTTGGGACTGATCGTCTACACCATCCACAACATTCAGCCTATCCGGCGTTTGCGATTGATCCAGGAAGCGCGCCGCACCGGGATCCGCACCGTCGTCCTGCCTGATCTCATGTCCCAGCTGGCCAGGCCAGATTCCAGCACCGCGCACCTGCTCCAGGATCACCCGCTCGACACCCCGCTGACTTCCAGCGAAACCACCACCATCCTGCGTCACCTCTCCCACCTGGCCCAACAAGGCGACCTGACGGGCGTGCAATCCCTCGCCGAGCAGTTGGTGAATTTATTGCCAGCGGAGGATGACGATTACGTAGTCTAATAAAAAACGAACCACAAAGAACACGAAGAACACAAAGGAAAAGAAATTTTATAAAAAAAAGAAAAAAAATATTTCTTATTAATACGGCATTATCCCCTTACATTCTTTCTTAAATAAAAAAAATCTTCGTGCTCTTTGTGTTCTTCGTGGTTGAATCCTTAGAATCTGAAAGGTCAAAATGGACAAAGAAAAAATTGCAACACAACTCATCGACTCCGCCATCAAAGTCCACTCTCATTTCGGTCCAGGACTACTCGAATCAGCTTACCAAAAATGCCTAGCCTACGAATTAAACAAACGAGGAATAAAAGTTCAAACAGAAATTATTCAACCATTGAAATATGACAACATATCAATTGATGCAGGATATAGAATTGATATGTTAATTGAAGATTGTATTATTGTTGAAAATAAAACTGTGGATCAAATTCTTGGTATTCACGAAGCCCAATTATTAACCTATATGAAATTACGAGGGTGTTCACTGGGATTCATTTTAAATTGGAAAGTGAAATTATTAAAGAACGGAATTGTTCGCCGAGTATTATAGGAAAAAATTTTTCTTAGTGCTCTTAGTGTTACCTCTGGGGTATGCTATCTTCGTGGTTTAAAATTTTTAATCCTGGTCATACCAATCAACAAGTATTAACAATAACAGTGAGAATTAATTAAACCAAACCAAAAAAAACTTTGTGCTCTTTGTGTTCTTTGTGGTTAAATATTTTTAATCTTGGACTAACCAAACAACAATCATGCACAACAACAATGAGTATTAACAAACCAAACCAAAAAAAACTTTGTGCTCTTTGTGTTCTTTGTGGTTTAATATTTTTAAGGAGATCCATATGAAAATACTCTTAACAGGCGCTGGTGGATTTATAGGTTCTAATCTTGCTAACAAACTTAATACAAACAATAACTCCCTCCGTGCATTTATACGATATAACTCCAGAGCTGATCTCGGCTTACTAGCACTCTTCCCAAAAGACGAGCTTGATCGGATGGAACTGGTATTCGGTGACCTCCGCGACCCCTCCGCCATCCTGGCAGCCGCCCGCGGTTGCGACCTGATCTACCATCTGGGAGCGCTGATCTCGATTCCCTACTCCTACGTCCACCCGGTCGAGACGGTGCAGTCCAACGTGCTCGGCACCCTCAACATCCTCGAAGCCGCCCGGCAGCTGGGCATCCCGGTCGTGCACACCTCCACCAGCGAAGTCTACGGCACGGCACTGCGCGTCCCCATCGACGAGAGCCATCCCCTGCAGGGGCAATCGCCCTACTCCGCCAGCAAGATTGGCGCGGACAAACTGGTCGAAGCCTACCACCGATCCTTCGAAGTCCCCACCATCACCGTGCGGCCCTTCAACACCTATGGTCCGGGACAATCCGCCCGCGCCGTCATCCCGACCATCATCACCCAGGCCCTCACCCAGGATCAACTCGACCTCGGCTCACTCGACACCCGCCGCGACTTCACCTACGTCGACGACACCGTCTCCGGCTTCCTCCTCGCCGGCCAGGCGCTCCTAAACGCAGTCCAACCCCTAACCCCTAGCCCCCAACAGCTTAACAGCTCAACAGCTCAACAGCTGGTTTCCGGAGAAACTTTCAATCTTGGAACAGGTTATGAAGTTACAATTGGTCGAGTAACCGAGATTATTCTGCAAATACTCCGGAAACCCGACCTCCCCATCATCCAGGACCCGGCCCGCATCCGCCCTGAGAAATCCGAAGTCCTGCGCCTGCTCTCCGACAACACCAAAGCGCGTCAGTCCTTAGGCTGGGCCCCGCAGATCGACCTGGAGGAAGGCCTCACCCGCACCATCGCGTGGATCAGTGATCATCTGGATCGGTATAGAATTGGTACATACGAGCGTTAAAAACTGAACCGCAAAGGCGCAAAGGTTTTTAAGTAAAAGAAAAAGAAAAACTCTTTATTATTATTAATTCCGCACTCCATTATAATAAAACTACATAAATTACCCTTAACCTAACCTTAAAATTCTTCGCCTCTTTCTTTTCTTCCCGAAGGTACCCGATTTGAAAAATCAAGGGTATTCGCGGTTCAATCTCTAAACCTAATCAACCACATACCATGAATCAACCAACAAACCCAAAACCCAACCTTAAAACCCTTCGCGTCTTTGCGTCTTCGCGGTTTAATCTTTAAAGGAGGTGTACCATACACGCCATAATCCTAGCAGGTGGTAAGGGAACTAGATTAGCCCCTTACACAAGAGTTTTTCCCAAACCAATGATGCCCATTGGCGACAAAACCATCCTCGAGATTCTGCTCTATCAGATGAAAGCCGCCGGCATCAACCACGTCACCCTGACCGTCGGGCACATGGCCGGGCTAATGCGCGCCTTCTTCCAGGACGGCTCCCAATACGACCTTGACATCCAATACGCCTATGAAACCACCCCACTCGGCACCGCCGGACCGCTGGCCAATATCACCCATCTCAAAAATACCTTCCTGGTCGCCAATGGAGATGTGCTTTCCCTGTTGCCGATTCGTGATCTGGTGCAGTTCCACAAAGAATCGGATGCGATCTGCACCATCGCCATGCACGAACGCACCGTCAAAATCGACCTGGGTGTCATCGAAATGGATGGCGATCACCAGGTCATCAATTACATCGAAAAGCCCTCCATCGACTACCGCGTATCCATGGGGCTGTACGTCTTCGAGCCGCGCGTGCTGCAATACATCCCCCCGGGCCAATACCTCGACTTCCCCGACCTGGTCAAAAAACTGCTCGCCGCCGGAGAACGCGTCATCGGCTTCCCCTACGAAGGCTACTGGCAAGACCTCGGCCACCCAGATGATTATGACCAAGCCGTGAATGATTTTGATTCACTCCGACACCTCTTCTTACCAGGTGAAAAAAACTGAACCGCGAAGGCGCAAAGACGCAAAGAAAATTAAGTTAAGAGAAAGATGGCATGCCCCTTGGGTAAAAGAAAAAAAAAGAAAAATTATAATAATTCCACATAATCAACCATATACCCACCTAAAAACCTTCGCGTCTTTCTTTAATTCTTCGCGGTTAAATCACTAATCATAATTAACCACATACTCAAAGGAACAACATGGACTTCGAAAAAATTGCCTCTGATATCATTGACTGCGCTGTCAAAATCCATATTGCTCTTGGCCCAGGTTTACTGGAATCAGTCTATCAAACCTGTCTTGCCTATGATCTCAGACAATTGGGATACAAAGTTGAAACTGAAATCAAACAACCAGTCCAATATAAAGAAATAACCTTCGATCAAGGTTATAGAATAGACATGCTCGTAGAAAACAGTATTATCATAGAAAACAAAACAGTCGACCACATCCTGCCAGTCCACGAAGCACAACTAATCACCTACCTCAAACTACGTGGCTGCTCATTAGGCTTCCTCATTAATTGGAAAGTTAGCCTTCTAAAGAATGGAATCAAACGTAAAGTCAATAATCACCCCTCAGAAAGAAAAAATGAACCGCAAAGCCGCTAAGGCGCAAAGAAATTTAAGTTAAAAGAAAGAAAGAAAAAAGAAAAAAAAGAACCGCTAAGATGCAAAGGCGTAAAGAAAATTAAGTTAAGAGAAAGAAAAGAGAAGAAAAGAGAAGAAAAGAGAAGAAAAATTATAATAATTCCACACTTCCAACCACATACCCACCTTAAAAACTTCGCGTCTTAGCGTCTTCGCGGTTCAATCTTTAAACCCAAATAACCATACACCCTATTATAATAATTCCACACAATCAACCACATACCCACCTTAAAACCTTCGCGTCTTAGCGGCTCGGTGTGCCCCCTTGGGTATTGCGGTTCAATCTTTAATCCCCAGGAGAAACAACAACATGATATGGAAAGTACCTTTAGCAGACTTAGATTACGACACCAATGAAGACAACGCCGTTCTAGCTGTTCTGCATTCCAAATGGCTCACCATTGGCGCAGTCACCGCCCAATTCGAACAATCCTTCTCAGAGATGACCACCTCCCCACACTGCCTCTCCGTCTCCAACGCCACCGAAGCGCTGCACCTGGCTTGCGTTGCTCTCGGCATCGGGCCGGGAGATGAAGTCATCGTCCCCTCGCTGAGCTTCGTCGCCACCGCCAACGCCGTCCTGTACACCGGCGCCAGCGTGGTCTTCGCCGACATCACCAGCCCCAACGTGGTCTTCGCCGACATCACCAGCCCCAACGACCTCACCATCTCCCCGCAATCCATCCGCGCTAACATCTCCCCGCGCACCAAAGCCATCATCGTCATGCACTACGCCGGCTATCCCTGCGACATGCCGGCCATCCTCGAGATTGCCCGGCAGCACAACCTGCACATCATCGAAGATGCAGCGCATTGTCCGGGTGCGACATTGCAGGGCAAAGCCCTCGGCACCTGGGGTGATATCGGCTGCTTCTCCTTCTTCTCCAACAAAAACCTGGCTACCGGAGAGGGCGGCATGCTCACCACCCATTCGGATGAGATCGCTGCCCGGCTCAAACTGCTGCGCTCGCACGGCATGACCACCCTGACGTATGATCGCCACGCCGGGCACGCCTACACCTACGACGTCGTTGACCTGGGGTACAACTACCGCATCGACGAAATCCGCGCCGCATTGGGAATAGAGCAGCTCAAAAAACTCCCCGCCAACAACCAGCGCCGTCGTGAAATCGTCGCCCACTATCGCGCCCACCTCCCCGCCGAACTCACCATCCCCTTCGACGGTCACCCCGGCATCACCGCCGCCCACATCGCCCCCATCCTCCTCCCCGCAGGACACAACCGCACCGCCTTCCAGGACTATATGAAAGAACACGGCATCCAGACCAGTATCCACTATCCCCCGATCCACACCTTCAGCTACTACACAGAGCGCTTCCCCGGCCCGCATCACCTGCCGGTCACCGAATCCATCGCGCCCCGCGAAGTCACCCTACCCCTCTTCCCGACCATGACAGAAGAACAAATTGATTACCTGATGGAAATTGTTCCATTGGCGTTGAAAGCATCGAAAAGTAGTTGAAGTTCCATATTGAGTTTATTTTAGATACAAATTAAAGACTGAACCGCTAAGGTGGCTTGCCCCCTAGGGTACACGAAGACGCAAAGGTTTTTAGGTAAAAGAAAGAATTGAACCGCAAAGGTGGCATGCCCCCTAGGGTACACGAAGGCACGAAGATTTTTGATTTAAAAGAAAAAAAAAGATTGCATGCCCCTGTGGTATAAAATTCAAACAAAGACACCGATATAATTAATACACATCACTATTATTAAAACTCAAAACTTGCGGAGTACATGTAGCGCAGCGTAATGCCAAAACTCAAAACTTTTTTTTTCGTGTCTTTCTTTTCTTCTTCGCGGTTCAATTTTTAAATCCAATTATCCATACACTTTATTTTATAACCTTAACACCTTAATACCTCATGAACTTAACAACTATTAACTTCATCCTTTACAAATCCCACTTAACTGACCTCTTCACTTTCCTGCAACAACAGAACATTAACTTTCTCGTTCTCAAAGGCTGGGCTTTCATCCCAGATCTCTACCCCGATCCTTCCAGTCGTCCCTTCGGGGATGTCGACATCCTCATCCATCCGCAAGACTACCAGATCGCCACATCTTGCATGGCAGAGCTTGGCTACATCAATCAGGTGGGTTCCAATCCACTCGTTCGGTCAGGTTCTAAACCCGCCCACCCTTCTACCAATCCACTCGTACGGTTAGGTTCCAATCCACTCGTACGGGCAGGTTCCCAACCTGCCCCCCCCAATCCACAATCCTCCTCTGGTCACATTCCCCTCGAAATCACCTTCAGCCATCCAGCCGGTGTTCACATCGACCTGCACACCCACCTCCTTACGCTCGCCTGGTGGCAAACCGCCTTCCCCCTCGATCTCAACCACGTCTGGCACACCTCCCAACCCTATCAGGATTCCACCGGGTTGGAATTGCAGCGTCTCTCCCCCGAAGTCACCTTTTTGCACCTCTGCCTGCATCTCTTTAACCATGGGATCTTCAATCTTCGCTTCCACAGCTACCTTGATCTTGTCCTGCTGCTACGGAAATATGGCACCAGCATGCAGTGGGATCAGGTGCTCCAGCTCGCCACGGATTGGCACCTGCAAAATATCGTCCTTTGGGTCTCGCAAGTTTTGCAGCGCGATTATAAAACCACCCTCCCCATCAAACTCTCTCCTAAATCCTCTCCTCATTACAAGTATATTCACTCTCAATTTTCTCAATCCTCAATTCTCAACCCTCAATCCTCAACCCTCAATTCTAAACCCTGGTTCTCCTCCTTCCTCCTCCGCCTTGCCCTCATCGACCACCCCACCATCCTTCCCAAACTCCTCTGGAATGCCATCTTCCCCACACAACCTCTGCGCACCGCCATCCACAACCGACCCTACACCCTCCTCCAACACTGGCAAACCTACACCCGCCGCCTCCTCAAATCTTGACCCCTTTCCCAAAAACCCTATTGACAAATTAGAAAATATATTCTATAATATTCTCAATAAAATTGCACCTTACCAACCGAATAAAGCCTTTCAGCTTTCAGCTTTCAGCTTTCAGCTTTCAGCTTTCAGCTTTCAGCCACCAGCCACCAGCCATCAGCCCCCCGAATTGTTCCGAATTGTTTCTAAGATTCAATTCCTCAATGAGACCATAACCTTCCAAAAAATCAAATTAGACTATAATGGATTTAGGATTTAGGGTTTTGGTGTTAGGCTATCATCTATCAACTGTCCACTGTCCACTTGTCAACCCTCAACCCCAACCGCCTTTCGCCTTTCGCCTTTCGCCTATAGCCTTTAGCCTTTCAACTGTCAACTGTCAACCGTCAACTATCAACTAATATGTCCTTAATAAACTACAACTCCCTCATCTCCAACACCATCTGGATCCTCGCACTCGCCTGGCTCCTGGCTGTACTCTCCATGGCACTCTGGTCCGCCCGCGAAAACAATCGCAAACTCAGCGTAGAACTCGACCAACCTGACCGCCAAATGCAGCTTAATCTGGGCGGGATGATCTTTTGTGTGGGCCTCGCGCTCGTCTCAGAAGAACTCTGGCAAATGATCATGCTGATTGCGGTGGGCGTATTGTTCTTTGTCCAGTTGGTAATAGCAGCTCGAACAATGCGAAAATAAGGCCATTGCTACCAATCTCAAACGGATAGTCAAATCTAAACAATTTTGACATTATGTGGCATAATACTTGTATCACAGTCGCTATCAGGAGGGATGTTTGCCCGCAGTAAGACGTTGCCCCAGTTTGGGGCTTGATGATGATCAATACACCTGCATGACTTTTGCTACAGAGAGTCATCATTGTTATCGTCTTGCCAAACACAAAGCTGTACCTCTGGATCATCAATACCAGTACTGTCTCAACGAAAACCATATCCGCTGCCCCATCTTTCTGAGTGGCGATCGTCTCTTTCCCAAAGCTGTCAAATCCCAGGGGATTACACGCCAGGCTCCCAGAGTCAACCCCGCAAAAACCGCCACCATTCCAAAATCAGCCATCAAATGGATGATTATCTTCGCAGCCTTCCTCATGCTGGCACTGACCAGTTGGTGGGTCTTTGCCAAAACCGATATCTTCACCCGCCCCGATCCTCCTGTTCAGGCTTTTGATGATCTGCCACCCGGTGTCACCCCAGGCATTACACGCACCTTGCAGGAGTTTGCCCCGAACCAAACCCTGATCTATGCTCTCACAGCAACGGCTTCCGAAACCAATACTCTGCAATCTTCCCAGGCAATTCCTGTCACCGGGCAGGTCAGCCCCACACAAACCGCTACACCGACACCAACCCCAACCCCCTCTCCAACCGCCATTGCTTGTTCACTCCCCGACGGCTGGATCACCTACAATGTCAAATTATGGGATAACCTGTATTGGCTCAGTCTATCTGTGCGCACATCGGTGGACTATTTGATGGAAGTAAATTGTCTCACCTCACAAATGTTATTGGTGGGGCAGGAAATCTTTTTGCCATATTACCCACCCAAAGCCAGCTTCACACCCACTAAATCTCCAACGCCAACCAGTACCAATCCGCTGCCCACACGTACCTATACTCCCACTCCCACACGAACCTTCACTCTCACAAACACACGTACCTCTACGCCCACAAACACACGCACTTTTACTCCTACCCCCACTTCAACACTAACACACACATCTACACCTGTTGCACCAACCGAAACACCAACTGAAACACCAACAAGTACGCCTATACCTCCCACGAATACACCAACTGAAATACCAACACCTACTCCGACTGAAACACCCACCGAAGAGCCTACAGCTACCCCAACCGATGTCGACAATGGGGGATAAGAAACCTCTCCACACTCAAATACATTAACCATGATGCCGAAAAAAAACCAGCGTCACCTCACCCAAGCCATTAAAATTGCATTGGGATTACTGCTGCTTTACCTCGCCTTCCGGCGGGTGGATTGGGATGTCCTTCTAGATACGCTCCAGACCGTCTCGGCCTTCTGGCTGGTGATGGCTGTCCTCAGTGTCTTACTCAGTTTGGGATTGAAAGTCTGGCGTTGGGATCTGCTCGTGCGTAATTATCATCTTCGCATACCCTTACTGCGACTCACTTCTGCCTTTTTCCTTGGTCAGGCTGCCAATATTCTGCTGATCATTCGTGGCGGTGAGATTGTACGCGTCACCACAGCCCACCAGTCTGGCAAAGACGATTGGGTCGAGATCACAGCCACCATCGCCATTGAAAAATACCTTGATCTGCTCTGCCTGGTGCTGCTCATGCTGGCCATGGCAACCAACCTGCCTGCTCTGGCACTCGAGACGATGGGCAGCCTTTACCCACTGGTCATCATCATGACAATCCTGCTCTTGCTGCTGGTAATGTTTGGTCCCATGCTCTGGCGAAGGTTGTTTCCCGGGGAGAGCAAAACACCCTGGGTGGGAAAAGTCCAGCGTAAACTCGACCAATTCCTGCAGGCCAGCCTCTGGTTGCGCGATCCACGCAAGATACTGCCTACTCTTGGGATCACGTTACTCATCTGGGTCGTGATGGCGATCACCAATCGATTTGTCTTTCAATCTCTTGCCATCGATCTCTCCTGGAACGCGGCGGTGTTGGTGCTTATTTTGGTCTATATTGGAGTCCTGCCAGCGCTGATGCCAGGAAACCTGGGACCATTTACTTTTTTTGCCCAACTGGCGCTGATTCCGTTTGCAATTACAAACGAACTCGCGCTGGCTTTTGCCGTCATTCTTTATGTCATTGTCACCCTGCCACCCTTGCTGATCGCTGGATTGCTCATGCTCCTGCCTACTCATCTTAACCCTGAGGTTCCTCATGTCTGAAAGTACTCCCAGGTTGTCGGTGATCGTCCCAGCCAGGGATGCCGAAGGTACCATCGCGGATTGTCTGCGAGCTCTCACTCAACAGCAGGGTTATATCATGGGTCGTGATTACGAAATCATCCTGGTCGATGATGGCTCTCAGGATAAAACTGCTAAAATTGCTGAGGAGTTAGGCGTAAACGTGATTCGCCAACCGAATGCCGGGCCGGCAGCCGCCCGCAATACTGGTGTGGAACATGCTTCGGGCGATCTGGTTTTCTTCACAGATGCCGATTGCATCCCCGCGCCTGATTGGCTGCCACACATGCTGGAGCCCTTCGCAAATCCGGAAGTCGTGGGTGTCAAAGGGGCATACCTGTGCGCTGAAAATAAGCTGGTACCCCGCTTCGTCCAACAGGAATTCGAGTATAAATACCGATCACTGACAAAACTACCCAATATCGATTTCATCGATACTTACTCGGCAGCTTATCGCAAATCCATCTTCCTTGAAAATGGTGGCTTTGACGCCCGTTTCCCAGTGCCATCTGTAGAAGATCAGGAGTTCTCATTTCGTCTGGCGCGCAAAGGTTATCTTCTCGCATTTCAGCCCACCGCCCGGGTTTTTCATCGTCATGATCTCACCATTGGGCAGTACATCCATCGTAAATGGGGCATTGGCTACTGGAAGGCATTCATGTTGCGCTGGTTGCCTGAAAAGACCCTTTCCGACAGCTATACACCGGCATCCCAACGCGCCCAGATCCTATTGATGGCTATCTTGCTGCTTGCGCTGGTATGGGCTCTCTTCTTCCCATCTTTGCTCTGGATCGCACTGGTTGGAGTCCTGCTGTTTTTCATCAGCGCCATTCCTTTCCTGCGATTGATCTGGAAAATGGACCGACGGGTTACGATTCCTGCCATTCCATTGTTGATTATTCGGGCTTCTGCTTTGGGATTTGGATTGCTGGCCGGTTTTCTATTTCCACCACGTCTTAAAAAAACCACCCGTAGTGGTCTCACCTTTTTTGAACGTCTCTCCAAACGCCTGTTGGATATTATCGCAGCCACTGTCGCGTTGATCCTCCTGTCGCCGGTTTTGCTGGTTGCCAGCCTGCTGATCCGTATGGATTCACCGGGAAAAGCGATCTTTACACAGGAACGAATTGGTGAGCATGGCAAGCCTTTCCGCATTTATAAATTACGAACCATGGTGGTCAACGCCCAACAAGAATTACAGAAGCTGCTCGATCAGAATAATATCAAGCTCAATCAGCCTGTTTTTAAAATCCAAGATGATCCGAGGGTGACGCGTGTGGGCCGCTTCCTGCGCCGTTGGAGCCTGGATGAAATTCCACAATTCTGGAACATCCTGCGTGGCGAGATGAGCCTGGTAGGTCCTCGCCCGGAAGAGAGTTGGGTCGTTGCGATGTACAATGACCGTCAGCGCCAGCGACTTGTGGTCAAACCAGGGCTGACCGGACCCATGCAGGTCAGCGGTCGCGGTGATCTTGATTTTGAAACACGATTATCGATTGAGTTGGACTATATCCAGAACTACACATTCTGGCTGGATCTGAAAATTATCTGGAAAACGTTCGGGGTGATTTTTACCGGAAGGGGTGCTTATTGATCGGTCACATCGCAGCCAACATCAAAAAAACGCATAAAAACATATCGCTTATACTGGTTATCGCAGGTTTATTTCTCATCATCCTTGGAACATATAAGCTTCTAAATCCTTCGGTGAAGATAGAATGGACGACCGAGAGCGAAGTGGATACACTGGGTTTCAATCTGATACGGGTACAACGCTCTGTTCCTGATGATGGGCAGCTGATCAATCCTCAGTTGATTTTGGCATTGGGTTCTCCCATTTCCGGAGAAACATACCATTTTGTGGATACGAATGTGAAGGTTGGCAAATCTTACATCTACCATTTGCAGGAGACTACCCTTTCAAACGAAATTGTTGATCTTGAATCAATAATTGTAAGGGTCAGGTATCAAGGATTAATTGAAATCGTAGGTGCTCTGGTATTGCTTTCCCTTAGTTTCGTGCTTGCTCGAACAAACCAAAAAAACATACCGGATAAATAAGATGAGAGATTATACATTTAATCTGCCAGTTGGAAAATTCTTTCTCCAGATCAATACAAAAGCAGAGAGATTGCATGACAGACTGGTTGAATGGTATCAACATGTTTCTAATCACTCAGATCAAAAATTGGGTAGCATAAATATCGTAGTGACGGATGATGATTACTCTGTTAACCCTATACAATCGGAGACAAATTGGGATGGTAACCGCTGTCTTTTTTTAGCCAGTGGGTGTGAAGGGTGGATTGATTTAGCAGATCCAATCACACTGCGACTTAACTCAAATACGAGTCTTCAAAGTGTGGAATTCTTCCTGAGAGTGGTGACTGCTGTGCGAATTTTCTCCCTGGGTGGGCTGTTGGTTCACGCAGCTGGTATTGCTCGGGAAGGCCAGGGATACCTGTTTACAGGGTACTCCGGAGCAGGGAAAACGACCGTATGCAGATTATCAGATGAATTCTCAGTTTTAAACGATGATATGGTCATTCTGAGCCCAACAGAATCGGGTTGGCAAATCAGTGCAACCCCTTTCACAAACCCTACGCAAGTTCTACCCGGGTCCGGGACAGTCAAGTTGCATAAGATTTTGCACTTAAAACAAGCCAGGCAGCATGAATTAAAACAGGTATCCAATGCCAAAGCTGTTGCAGAATTGCTGACGCATATTCCGGTGATTTCTCAATCCCCTCAACATATACCTGCCCTGATGAGTCGTTGTGTCGAGATTACGCACACAACCGAGGTGCAAGAACTTCATTTTCTTCCTGACAAGGATTTCTGGAAGCTTTTATGAGAGGCTGCACTTAATATTTATTTTCAAATGATTAATGATCGAAATCAAACAGCCTGCTTGCTTGCAGAGCGTTTTAACGCAGACTGAATCATCATAAATTCACCAATGTTTTCCATGGTAACCAGTCCAATCAATTGCTGGTTTTCAAAGATGGGAACGGTATGGCAGCCACAGGTCTGTAAACGCTCTGAAACCCGCTCCAACATCTCATCTCCGTCAGCTGTGACAAAGGATTGATCCATCACACTGGCAATGTTAGCGGTAGGACCTTCTTTGGCAAGTCCCTGGACCAAAGCAGAACGAGTCAGGATGCCAACCATCTCATCCCCTTTCATGACCGGGAAATCCTG
>SWCB01005088.1_pt1 | contig 50245 bp, 47 predicted proteins | sample 4692901 | NCBI WGS metagenome assembly SWCB01 (sample SAMN10267276, study PRJNA491770) | bioreactor metagenome | isolation source: DHS bioreactor inoculated with subseafloor sediment | place: Japan: off Shimokita Peninsula | collected 2006-08 | reverse complement strand
ATGGGGATTGACTTTGGATATAATAACTTAGCCATGTGTGCAGTAACGAGTGGGCATCATCTATTAGTCGACGGGTTGAGATTAAAAAGTATGAATCAAAGATATTGGAAACGTATATCAAAGCTAGCTTCTTTAAGAGAAAACCAACATGTACTTACAAAAAGAATGATTTCATTGATGGAAAAAAGAAACCATCAAATGTCTTATGGGATATATAAAGCAGCTAAATTGATTATTGAACATTCTAAAAAAGAACATGTAAAAGAAATCATCATCGGATATAATGAAGGGTTTAAAGATGCGAAAACAAGTAAGAAAAATAATCAGTGGTTTAAATCGATCCCAATCGCACGATTAAGAGATAGAATCATATCTTTAGCAGAAGCAAATGATATTTCATATCAAGTCATCAATGAGTCATACACGTCAGTGGCATCTTTTATTGATCAAGATGTATTTCATCAAAAAGAGTATTCTGGCAGAAGAATTAAAAGAGGACTTTATGAAAGTAAAAAAGGCACTTTAATTAATGCAGATTTAAATGCCTCATTAAATATGATTAGAAAATGTAAGCCTGATGCCTTAGGGACAGGGTTTAGAGGTTGGAACACGCCTAAACGGACTTACCTATTTGGGTAAGGTGTCGTTTTAAAGGAGTAATTTTAAAATTACTTTTGTTCTATGTCAATCATAGAAACAAAATATTTATGGATAGTTAAATCATCAGTTAATTCAGGATGAAATGCAGTGCCTAATAAATGATTTTGTCTAGCAGCGACGATCTTACCATCAACAACAGATAGTATCTCTACATCTTTATGCGCATGTTCAATGTATGGTGCTCTTATAAAAACCATTGGGATTTCAATTTTGTTAAATAATCCCGTGGTGATAAAGCTGGATAATTGCCTGCCATAAGCATTTCTTGTTACAGTCACGTCCATAACTTTTAAAAATGCATATTCTTGATTTGTCAGATTTTTTGCTAGAAGAATAAGTCCAGCGCATGTCCCAAATGTTGGAAGACCTTCATTGATTTGACTTTTTAATGTATCAAACATTTTTAACTCGTTAAGAAGTTTATACATTGCTGTTGATTCTCCACCGGGAAGAATTAAACCATCTTTATCTCTTTTTAAATCTTCGAGATTTCTAATGAAGAAGTTATCGATATTAAGCGCATCTAATTTTTCTTTGTGTTCTATGAATGCGCCTTGTAGTGCCATAATACCAATCTTCATTAGATGCCTCTTTGACTCATGATTAATTTAATTTCATCTTCGTTGATACCAACCATAGCTTCTCCAAGATCTTCTGATACCTCAGCTAAGATTTTTGGATTATTGTAATTTGTAACAGCCTTAACAATAGCTTCTGCACGCTTTTTAGGATTGTTTGATTTGAAGATACCTGAACCAACAAACACTCCTTCAGCGCCAAGTTGCATCATAAGTGCTGCATCAGCAGGTGTTGCTATACCACCGGCAGCAAAATTTACAACTGGTAGTTTTTTATGTTCATGAACATATTCAATTAAATCCATGGATATACCCATTGTCTTTTGTAATGTAAAAAGTTCATCTTTTCTTAAAGCTGCGATATCTCTAATTTCTTTTTGAATTAAACGCATATGACGTACAGCCTGAATAATATCACCAGTACCAGGTTCACCTTTTGTTCTAATCATAGATGCACCTTCTGAAATTCTTCTTAAAGCTTCAGATAAATTTTTAGCTCCGCATACAAATGGTGCATTAAATTCATGTTTGTTGATATGATATAAATCATCAGCTGGGGATAAAACTTCTGATTCGTCGATATAATCAATTTCTAAAGCTTCTAGAATCTGTGCTTCTGCAAAGTGACCAATTCTAACTTTTGCCATCACTGGAATAGACACAGCTTTTTGAATTTCTTTAATCAATTTTGGATCGCTCATTCTTGAAATGCCACCAGCAGCTCTAATGTCTGCAGGGATACGTTCTAGTGCCATGACAGCTACCGCTCCAGCAGCTTCAGCTATTTTAGCCTGTTCAGGTGTAGATACATCCATGATGACACCACCTTTTAACATTTGTGCAAGTTCTTTGTTTAATTTAAATCTTTCTTTATTCATGATATGACCTCCTTTATTTTCCATGTATAGTATAACAAGTAAACTGGTATACTTGAATAACCAGATTATGATAAAATATATATACCAGGTGGTGAGATGATGGGATATAAAAAAACGTATTTATATGAAGAAATTTATGAACACTTAAAACATTTAATCGAAAAAGATATTTTAAACGAAAACGACATCATGCCTTCTAAACGAAAACTTGCTGAACAGTTTAAGGTAAGTCCTTTAACTGTTGAAAAAGCTTATGTGCAATTAATGGATGAAGGATATGTTTATAGTATTGAAAAAAAAGGGTATTTTGTAGGAAAAAAAGTGGTTCTATTTAAACCTAATAAAGATGTTAAAGATTATCGATTCCAGGAAAAAGAAAGAGAATCATATCGATATGATTTTAGTACAAGTCATGTTGATACCGAATTTTTTCCAAATCAAGTGTGGGCAAAATTAGCGAGAGAAGTTTTATCGGAACAGCACCATCAAATGCTCAATGATGTAGATCCTATGGGTTTATATGATTTACGTGTTGAAATAGCCAAACATTTAGATATTTATAGAGGTATAGAAATAGATCCTAAACAAATACTTATAGGTTCGAGTAGTACACAATTATTAAGTGTTGTTATCGAACTTTTAGGAAGAAAGCAAATATATGGTATCGAAGATCCGGCATATCCAAAAATCTATCATATATTAAACACCTTAGATATCGAAGTGGATATGATTGGCATCGATCAAAATGGTCTTATTGTTGATGAGTTGAAAAAGTCTAAAATCAACGTCATACATGTTGTTCCGTCTCATCAGTTTCCTTTAGGTGTCACCATGAGTATTCAGAGAAAAAAGGAACTGCTCAACTGGGTGTATGAGAAAAAGGAAAGATACATTATTGAAGATGACTATGATAGTGAGTTTAAATACCAAGGAAAGCCGATAGAAGCTATCAAGGGATTGGATACTTTAGATAAAGTGATTTATATGAATACATTTTCTAAATCGTTAGCACCTTCATTTAGAGTTGCTTATGTTGTCCTACCTAAACGTTTATTGAAATCATTTGATCAAATATCAAATTATCATAGATGCACAGTTCCAAATTTTGAACAGTATATTTTATATAAGTTTATGAATACAGGATCATTTACTAGACACTTACACCGGATGATGAAGGTATACAAGCAAAAACTTGATATCATTTTAAGTATGATGAAAAACGAACCTCGTATGAGTATCAATGGTTATGAGTCTGGGCTCCATTTCATCTTATCATTTAGATCCTATAAGAGCGAAAATGAGTTCATTCAAATATTAAAATCTAATAGTATAAAGGTTTCAGGTGTGAAAGCTTATATAAACATTCATGAGAATTTATCAGAGGATATTCATCTTGTTGTCGGATACGCAGGTATAAGTCTTGGCGACTTAGAACAGGGATTCAAAACACTATTAGATATATGTAATCAATATGTTAAATTATGATAAAAGCGCCCTATAGAAACTGTTTGCTAAATATGGACAGTAATTAAAAAAGGCTAGGAAGAGTTGACATTCTCAATTGTAGAGGTGTCAACTCTTTTATTATTTTACTTTGTCTATCTTCATTGTAATATGTGATGTAAGAATCGACAAGTGTTTTCATTTGTTTTATTGTGATTTGATGATGAAGATGCATACATTCACTTTTAAATTGACTGAAGAAAGATTCTATTGGACAATTATCTACGCAGCTGCCTTTTGCTGATACACTATGTTTTATCCAATGTCTTTTCAACCACCTATGGTAAGTTTGTCCAACAAATGCGGTACCTTGATCAGAATGCAGTATTAATCCTTTGCGATAATTTCTGGGTACGGTTCTTGTTGCTTGTTTTAAAGTATCCATGACTAGTTTCAAATCATTTCTTTCGGAAACTTTGTAACTGACAATATATTTATCATAGAGATCTTTTATCGCACACAAATAGATGGTTCCTTGTGTTGTGGGCAAATAAGAAACATCTATACTCCACTTTTGATTTGACATTTTTGTGGTAAAATCTCTTTGAAGGAGATTAGGAATGCGATGATGGTTGACCTTGCTATATCTTTTTCTCTTTCGTCTGATAATAGACTGAATACCATTCAGTTTCATGTATCGATACACGGTGCTCTTCGTGGTAAAGACGCCGTGTATTTTCTTTAATTTCATTTGAATTGTTTCTATGCCCCATCTTTTATCTTTATGGTAGAGACTAACAATCTGATGGTTAAGCAATTCATTGAACGCTTTATATTTTGGCCTACCTAAGCGAATCCATTCATAGTAACCGCTTCTTGAACATGACATCCTCATGCAGAGATAGATGATAGAATAACGATCCTTTAATTGGTCTATGACTTGGTATTTTTCTCGCGCGTTCTTAGGTAGGCTACCGCTTTTTTTATGTCTTCACCACTTTTGATATATTTTAACAGTTCTTCTTTACTCATGATGTCCAAGTTAAGCTTCTTAGGTCTACCTTTGTTTGGTATATCTTTTTTCGTACCTTTTCCTCTACGATCTACACAAGTGCCATGCTTTCGATACTGTTTTACCCATAAATCTAATTGACTATGAACAATATCAAAACTTCTAAGTATTTGACGCTGTGTTTTCTCTTTGCTTAAATACAGTTCTACAATCTTGTTTTTCTCATCAATTGTATACGATGGATGCTTTCTTGTTTTTCTTTCATTCATTCTAACGACTCCTTTATATTCATTCTAACAAAAAAAGCTAGAACACTATACTATGTCCTAGCCTTTTTTTAAGTTGTCCGTTTTAATCAAATAGTTTCATATGAGCGTTTTTTTATAAGAATTTCAAATAACTGTTAAAATATGGAGTGAACAAAAAAAGGAAGTGAAAGACATGTTACAACTAAAAAATATTAAAAAAGATTACATGTTAGCTGGAAAACCATTTCCAGCACTAAAAGGTGTAGATCTAGAGTTTAAAGAAAATGAGTTTGTTTCAATCTTAGGTCCGTCAGGGTGTGGAAAAACAACAATGCTCAACATCATTGGAGGTCTTGACAGATACACGAGTGGTGATTTATTAATCGAAGGTAAATCAACAAAAAACTTTAAAGACCAAGATTGGGATGCTTATCGGAATGCGACGATTGGTTTTGTTTTTCAAACCTATAACCTCATCTCACATTTATCTGTCTTAGACAATGTTGAGATGTCATTAAGACTTGCTGGCGTATCTCCAAAGGAAAGAAAAGAGCGTGCACAAAAAGTACTTATTGAAGTCGGTTTAGAGGAACATTTATACAAAAGACCTAATCAATTATCAGGTGGGCAGATGCAAAGAGTTGCGATTGCTAGAGCACTTGTTAATAATCCCAAAATTCTTTTAGCTGATGAACCTACAGGAGCATTAGATAGCGAAACAAGTGGACAAATCATGAGACTCATTCAAAAGATATCAAAAGATAGACTAGTGATCATGGTTACGCATAACTCTGAAATCGCAAATACATATAGCGATCGCATTGTTCATTTACTAGATGGTCTTGTTACTGATGACTCAAGACCAGCTGATTTAAATAAAGAAGATAAGAAAGAAAAGTTAATCAATCAAAGAACTTCAATGTCTTATGGTACTGCCATAAAAACCAGTTTTAAGAACTTATTAACTAAAAAAGGAAGAACAATTATAACTGCGATTGCAGGTAGTATTGGTATTATTGGGATTGCATTGGTCTTAGCTATTTCTAATGGCATGACTGAATATACAAGTAATATTCAATCTGATACTTTGGCTGGTTTTCCAATTACAGTCGATCAAACTGTAGTGCAATTTGGACCACCAGAAGAAGTGACAAATCCTAGACCTGATTTAGAGTTTATTGATGATGATGTTTTTTATCCTTATGACCAAACATCAAGTTTGACTCAACACGAGAATATTATTACTCCTGAGTTTGTTGATTATCTCGAAGATATGGATGATAGTTATTATAATTCTATTTCGTATACAAGAGGTATCATGTTAAATATGGTAAATCTGTCAGATAATGGTGGTTATATTAAAGTACAAACAACCAGTTCAGGTAATCCATTTTTTGGAGGTAGCTCATATTTTAATGAAATGCCAAACAATAAAACCTTTATAGAATCTCAGTATGATGTACTTTATGGTAGTTATCCAACAGATTATCAAGATGTTGTCTTAATTGTAGATGAAAGAAATAGAGTAGATTTATCACTACTTGAAAATTTAGGTATATCTATTGAAGATGATTATCAATCTTCTGATTTAGTCGGACAAACATTTAAGGTTGTTTTAAATGATGTTTATTATCGTGAAATATCAGGTGTTTATATACCAAGTACAGATTATGAAACGATGTATAATGACTCTACATCAATCACTTTATCTATATCAGGTATCTTAAGAGTAAAAGAAGACGCATCTTCTGAAATATTAGATACTGGCATTGGATATACTTCTGATTTAACAGATAGACTACTTGAAATTGAAAAAGACTCAAATATTGTTTTAGCACAAAGTGCAAATCCAAGTACAAATGTACTAACTGGACTTTCCTTTAATACTCAAATTACATATGAGCAAGTGATGAGGTTAATCGGTGGAGATGATACACCAGTGGGTATCCAAATTTATCCAGTATCTTTTGATGATAAAGATGAGATCAAAGCGTATATCGATGCATATAATGAAGGTAGAGACGAAGTTAATCAAATCATTTATACGGATTTAGCAGAATCTATATCATCAACCATTCAGGGTTTGATTAACACAATAACAATCATTCTAACTGCGTTTGCGGCGATATCGCTTGTCGTATCTTCTGTGATGATTGGTATTATCACATATGTATCGGTTGTTGAAAGAACAAAAGAAATTGGTATCATGAGAAGTTTAGGCGCTAGAAAGAAAGATATATCTAGAATCTTTAATGCTGAAACTTTACTCATTGGATTTACTGCAGGTATATTTGGTATTGTGATTGCATATCTATTAATTATCCCTATTAATGTCATTGTGGAAAACTTCATTGATGAGCCTGGGTTTGCAGGACTATTAGTTACACATGCATTATTTTTAATTGTACTATCGACAATACTAACTTTAATTGCTGGCTTGTTTCCAAGTAAAATCGCAGCTAAAAGAGATCCTGTGGTTGCACTTAGAACTGAATAATACCCAAAAACACGAGAAAATAATCTCGTGTTTTTTTTCAATCTCTATGCTATAATCAAAATATAACTTATACAATCAGGGGAAAACCATGAAAAAAATTTATATACTTTTTTTAGTACTCATTTTGATTAGCATAAGTGGTTGTACGAAAAATATTGAAAATATAGAGTTGTTTCATCCGATGAGTAACGATGTTAATCACAGTAAAGAAGACATCCTAACATATATCAATCATGTTGTCGATGAAATGCCTATTGATCCCAATTTAAATCTTACCTATGGACTTGATATTATTGATCGAAGCTATTATGATTTTTATCAATCAGAATCATTTGACATAGGTAATAATGATGATTTTATTTCAGTCAAGGCATATTTAGAATATATGATTTTAGATTTGGGCCAAGTTCAATCATTTATTGAGAATGAATTTTTAGAAATTGATGATCAAAGAAAAGTTAGATTTTGTTTAGAAGATGAAGCGCTTAGAATTGAAACACTTAGTGCTTATGCAAAGTCTAATCAATTTTTTCACCACATCACTTATATAGATAAAGATGAAGAAAACCGAATTGTTTATGACAAGCTGTACTTTGAATATGAACTTGATCAAAGGAATCTAGTCATGTCAGGTAGAGAATCCTTTGTTAAGGGGAAAAGCACTTTAACTATTCTTATTGATCATAAACATGAACGTTTTGCATATGAGCTTAATGATTATGAAACAATGAGCTTCTTTTATTATTCAAACTTCATGAGTAAAATTATTAAGTACAAAGATCAAGAGAGTCCTTTTGAGTATATAAAGATACAAGATAAAAAAGAACTCACACTATATAAAAATCATAGAGTGTTTGGCTATTTTGATATGAGCTCTGATCGAATTGAAGCAAAAATCAACTTATTAGAAGTTCCATCTTGGAATCAACTTGTTAAGATTTCAATTGATATAGGATCCTACAGAATCATCAATGATAATCAAATGATCACTGATACTTATGCAACAATTGGACTTGATGCATATCATTTGCCTTATGTCGATTATATAATACCTTTAGAAAATGATGGAAATTCTACTGTGAATCAAGATTTAAACTTTAGTTTTTCTGATGAAGATATCATTAGTGCCTTCCAACAATTTGAAAGTGTCATAGATCAAGCTTTACTTGATTATGATATTGTAGAGGATATCAAAGACAATATAAAGTATATGATGGAAATCATTTCATATTATCCAAGTGGATCATTAGTAAAAAAACATGTGAGATTATTTTAGTATTAAGGACAGCAAAAAGACAGTTCGAAAACTGTCTTTTTTAATTTTGATAAATATCATCATCTGACACATCATCCATATCGATAATGATGCGTCCATTTCTTGTATCTTTTATATTATTTTCTTCGTTAAATCTTGTTTGAGATTTTGGAGCATCAGGAATGAAAATATAAGTAATGATAATACCTACGATAAATCCACCGATATGACCCCAAAAACTTAATACACCACCTAAAGCTAGAGTTAATACGATATTTATAAATGAAATCGATCGAATTGATCTTATACCATATGGTGAAAACCAGTTGGATTTCAAATATGTTAATATGAGTAATCCACCCATAATTCCATATAATGCACCACTAGCTCCAATCGTTACGATATCTGGATCGCTAAATAACCAAACAGCTACTGACGAACCTAATCCACTTACCATATAAAGTATGACATATTTTGAGCTCCCTAATAATCTTTCGGTAAATCCTCCTAAAAAGTATAAGAAATAAGAGTTCATTAAAAAGTGGAATAAACCTCCGTGCAAGAACATGGCGACTAACAATCTATAGTATTCTTTATTTTCTGTAACATATCTTGGAACTAATCCACCATTATCCGCTAATGACTCCGGGCTAAATCCACCATTAAATAGAACCACAAAGAACATGATTGTATTTAATGAAAGCAGAACAAATGTTACAGGATGTCTTTTAAAATATAATTTTATTAAATCTGAAAAATTCATATGCATCACTTCCTATATTTGAGTTTACATGAAATATTTAAAAAGATAAAGCCATATGGAAATTATGGTATTTCATGGAATGATACAAAATGATTGCATTCATACATATATATTTGGTATAATCAATTCTAGACCCGACCGAACGGTCGGTCGGATATGAAATACAAGGAGAAAATTTATGAGCAAATATAGTGTAAAAAAACCAATTACTGTTTTAATGGGTGTCTTAATCATCATCGTTTTAGGCGCATTTTCTTTAACTAGACTTCCATTAACTTTATTTCCAGATATAGAGTTGCCTTTTGTTGTAACGGTTACAGCATTTCCTGGAGAAAACCCTGAAACATTAGAAAGAGAAGTTACTGATAAGATTGAATCTACAGTAGCTACCATAGGGAATTTTGAAGAAGTAGAATCTATGAGTTATGAGAATTTCGCTGTCTCAGTTATCACATTTGCGGATGGAGCAAATATGGATGCAGTTGTTATTGAAATGAGAGAAAATTTAAACAACATTGCATTTGCAGATGGTGTTGACCAAACAAGAATCTTAAGAATATCACCGGATATGCTCCCAGTCATGACAGTTACTTTATTTAAGACATATGATGAAAACTTATCTGATGAAGAAATATTAATTCGTAACACAGAATGGATTAATAAAGAAGTGATAACAGATTTAAATAGTATTCCTGGTGTTGCTGATATATCCATAGCTGGTGATGCTGATGTAGTCTTACAGGTGCAACTTGATGAAGCTAAACTAACAACTTATGGCGTCACTCAAACAGATGTTTTAGCTATTATTGAAGAACAAAACGTTGGTGGCCTCATTGGTGTTGCGCTTGACCAAGGCGAGATTAGAATGCTTTATCTTGGTGATCAACCACAGACGATTGAACAGATAGAAAATCTTGCGATTTTGTTTGATGGATCAGATGTTGTGAAACTTTCAGATTTAGCTATAGAAAACGGCATTAAATATATCGATGCATCAGAAGAAAGCTATTCAAAAATAAATGGACAACAAGGTATTCAAATATCATTTCAAAAACAAAATGATATTGGAATCACTGAAGCAACAGCAAACATTATAGCAGCGTTAGATGAAATCATTGAGAATAATCCTGGCGCAGAATATATGATATTACTAGATCAAGGTGAATATATCAATACATCAATTAATTCTGTTGTTCAAAACATTATCATTGGTGGTTTATTAGCGATTATTATCTTATTTGTATTTTTAAAAGATATCAAACCAACACTGATTATTGGCCTCGCTATACCGATTTCAGTTGTAGCAGCTTTTATGATGATGTATTTCTCAAATGTAACGTTAAATATAGTCTCTATGGGAGGTTTAGCACTTGCAATTGGTATGTTAGTGGATAACGCTGTTGTTGTTATTGAAAACATATATCGTATGATCCAAGAAGGCAAATCTAAAGTAGAAGCATCCATTGAAGGTGCAAAACAAGTTGCTGGAGCAATTACTGCTTCAACTTTAACGACTGTAGCTGTGTTCCTGCCAATCGTCTTTGTTGAAGGTTTAATCAGTGATGTGTTTATGTCTATGGCACTAACGATTGCATTTGCTTTAAGTGCTAGTTTGATCATTGCATTATCTGTTGTCCCATCGATGAGTGCTAAGCTTCTTAATGATCAAAAAGAGATTAAAGAAGGAAAGATTATTCATACATTAAAATCGTGGTTTGAATCATCAGTTTTATTCACGATTAAGCATAAAGCTCTAACATTTGCTGTTGTTATATTGCTACTCCTAGGTTCATTTTTTGTAGTATATCAAAAAGGATTTATATTACTTCCAGAATCTGATGAAGGTAGTATAGATGTTAGTATTGAAACTCAAAGCTTAACATCATTTCAAGGGAAAGCAAATCTTGCAGATGCTATGACAGAAGTGTTCATGGACATAGCAGATGTTGAGACAGTTGCGACTACCATCAACAGTAATACTGGTATGGGAAATATGAATATGTTTGGTTCTGGTTCAGATATTAGCTTTACAATAAACTTAAAAGCTAATCGTAAATTAACTACAGTCGATAATGAAAATCTAATTATTGATATCATAGATACGTTTAATTATGATGATATTGAAGGCATCAGTAATTCAGATATTTTAGATTACAATGTTAGTGCTCAAAATTCAGCAGGACCATTAACTGGAGGTTCTGGAATTGCAATTAAAATCAGTGGTTATGATCTATTGACTTTAGAAAGTATCGCTAATGATGTTTCAGGCATTTTGGCAACTATAGATCATGTAGTTGAGATTGATAATGGGGTAAACCAAGGTAGTGATAATGTAAAATTAACTGTTAATCAAAATCAGGCGATGACTTTCGGTTTAACGTTAGAAGATGTCAATCAAAATTTGAACTATCTTTTCGATAATTTATCTGGACTTACAGCTGGTGAAGTTGTAACTGTAAGTATTGAAGGTATTTCTTATGAACTTAATATTCCAAATGAAGCTCTAGAAGGTTTTAGCTTAGATTTATTTGGTGATTATCTAACTTTCTTAGGTGGCGTAAAATTATTCGATGATCAAACAAGAGCAATGATTGAAACTTATCAAGAAAACTCAAATATGAGTGTTTATGTTCCAAATTTCATGTTACCAACATATGTACCTGGAACTCCAATTCAATTTATTATTAATCCATTTTTAGTCGTAGATAACGGAGAAATAGTGCTTAATCCTATGGATATGGTTAATCCAAGTTTAGCTAGTTTAGCGGTTGCTCCTCTATATAATATAAGTGATACATCTCAAAGTGTGACTACTGTCGAAAAAGTAACTGGATTTAATACGATTTATACAGATGGCACAAATCGTTACTTAACTGTTAGAGCTCAAGTTGAAGAAGGTTTTAATGTTACACTGATTAGCTCTGATGTCACAGAAAAAGTCAATGATTATATCGAAAGTGACTTTCAAAATTATGGTAATGGTTATGATATAGAATTTGCTGGTGAAAATGAAGAAATCATGGACGCTGTTGAAGATTTAGTGATTGCAGCTGTTGTAGCTATTTTACTTGTTTATATGATTATGGCTATTCAATTTCAATCTTTACTATATCCACTCATCATATTAGCAACTATACCTTTAGCGTTTACTGGTGGATTCATCGCGTTATTTATTACAAATATGAACTTATCGATGGTTTCGATCATGGGGTTAATTATACTAGTTGGTGTTGTTGTTAATAATGGTATTGTGTTAATCGATTACATCAATAAACTTAGAGATAAGGGTTATGGTGTTAAAGATGCAATCGTCGAAGCTGGTAAAACAAGACTAAGACCAATCTTTATGACGGCATTAACAACGATTTTAGCCTTGTTTGTTATGGCTTTAGGAATTGGTGAAGGATCTGAGTTGTTACAACCTATGGCTATTACCGCTATCGGTGGATTAATATATGCAACGATTTTAACTTTGGTTGTCGTTCCAGCGATTTATGCTTTGTTTAACCGGAAGGTAATTAAAGAGGAGATTAACCATGCAAACTAAAGATAAAATCATTGAAACTATGATTGATTTTATTAAGGAAGATAAAGATATTTCTCAGGTTTCATTATCTGAAATTGCAAAAAAAGCTGAGATTGGTAAATCTACAGTCTATGAATATTTTTCAAATAAAGATGAGTTAGTATCAGATACATATATGTTTATGTTTAACTATTATGAGAACTTATTAACACAACCGCTTAAATCAACAGCGTTTAGAGATGCTTTTATTGAGCAAGTGAAGATGATTTTAGATGCTATGAAAGACGCGAAAAATATCATTGAAACAATCATGAATAAGCATCATCAAATCAATTATCCAAATCAAGCGACTTTTGATGACAAATTAGATGAGATAAAATCAAAAATGGAAGAAAGATTCCTTAGTATATTCAAAATGGGCGTTGAGCAACAGATGATAACACCGCCATTTAAACAAGATAAAACTAGAGGTTATGTCATTCAAGCTTTAATTAATGGACTTTTATTTCAGTATATTAACGATCAAACAGATTTAAATGAAAACGAGTTATTAGACCTTATTTATGATGAAGTCTTAAAGACATTTAAGTGATAAACTTCAAAGAGTTAATCAAAAAAATGATTAACTCTTTTTTCTTTAAGCAAATATTTTGAAGTTAAAACTATATATGTCTATAATGTAGATATTAGAGTTAAAAGGATAGTTGAGCGATATCCAAATTGTTTATATTTTTTATGTTCTAAATGAAAGTATTTTCATTCAAAAAATCATACACATACTAGTTCATAATATGATACAATGCTAGTATAGAAAATTAAGGGGTGTAGATAAGTATGTATGTAGTGAAACGTAATGGAGCAAAGGAACTCTTTGATTTCAACAAGATTGCTTTAGCAATGTTTAAAGCCTATAAAGGGGTAGGTGCGAACTTTTCTTTAGAAGACTGCAAGAAGCAAGCTGAGAAAATCACAAAGAGTTATAAGAAAGATGAAGATGTCAATATTGAACAAATTCAAGATGACGTTGAAAACTTTTTGATGCAGTCTAAGCAGTATGAAGCTGCTAGAGCATATATTAAATATCGTGAAAAGCAAAAACATGATCGTGATAACCCATGGTCAGATAATGACGAAAGACAAGATTTAATCTTACAAAAATACTTAATTAAAGGTGAAGGAAAAAAAGAATTCTTAAAAAGAATTAGCTTAGGTAAGTCATCTTTAGAAAAAATCCTAAGAAAAAAAGAAGCTATTTTTGGTGGTCGTAATTTGTATGCGATTGGTAGAGATGGAAACATTACTGGTTCAAATTGCTATGTAACAGAAGATCCACAAGATAGCTTAGAAAGCATTTATAAAGTCGACTACCAAATCGCTAGAACTTATAGTTATGGTGGCGGACAAGGGATGAACTTATCAAATATTCGTCCTAAAGGTGCTAAGGTTAATAATAGTAGTAATACAACACCTGGTGTCATGGTATTTGCAGAGAAATATTCACACACAACGTTAAATACACAACAAGACGCTAGACGTGGTGCATTAATGTTAGTTTTAAATATTGATCACCCAGATATTATTGACTTTATTACTACAAAACTTGATTTAAGTAAAGTGAATGGTGCAAATATTTCTATCGCTTTAACAGATGACTTTATGCAAGCAGCTAAAGACAATAAAGATTGGGTGATGAAGTTTGAAACACCATATGAGATTATTGAAAAGAAAGTAAATGCTAAAGAGTTATTAAAACTTGTAGGTTATGCTGCACACACAATGGGTGATCCTGGTGTTGTGTTTATCGATCATATGAATGATTATCACTTCATGAGTGAGTATGATGATGTAAGATTTACTGCAACTAACCCATGTGGTGAACAACCACTTATGGCACATGGTTCATGTAATTTAGGTAGTATTAACTTAAATGCTTTTGTCAAACATCCGTTTACTGATGAAGCGTATTATGATTTCGATCGTTTTGACTTTGTAACTAGTGAAATGATTTATGCACTTGATGAGTTGTTAACATTACTCGGAGATCGTCATGCACTTCCTGAACAAAGGAAACACGTAACTGAGTACCGTGAAATCGGATTAGGTGTTATGGGATTAGCTGATTTAGCATTATCGATGAAACTCCCTTATGGATCAAAACCTTTCTTAGAGTTTTTAGATAAACTCATGAGAAGAATGATTAATACAGCAACTAAAGCGAGTGCATTAAATGCCAAAGCATTAGGTGTTTTCCCAAGATTTGATTATGATAAAGTTTCTAATTCAACATTCTACAAGACTGCTATCGATAAAGATACCGACGAATTAGTTAAAAAATATGGTATGAGAAACTCGAGATTATTAAGTATCGCGCCTACAGGTTCAATATCTAATATTCTTGGTGTTAGTGGTGGTGTTGAGCCGTTCTTCCAAATCAACTATACAAGAAGAATTGTAAGTATGTTTGAAGAAGAAAAAACAATCACTGTTTGGGAAAAGACTCCGCTTGCACTTGCAAAAGCAATGCATGTCGAACCAGAAGATCTACCTGCATGGGCTTTAATTACATCTCAAAATATTGATTTTGAAGATCGTGCAAATGTTCAAGCAACCATTCAAAAATATGTTGATACAGCTATTTCATCTACATTCAATTTGAATAATAATGCAACAGTTGAAGATGTAATGAACATTTATACAACCGCATGGTCTAAAGGATTAAAAGGAGCTACAGTCTTTAGAGATCGTTGTGCGAAGATCGGTATTTTAGCAGGTGTTAATGAAGATACTAAAGATTTAAATCCTGCAACCCCACCTCATCTACATGTTGAGGAAAAATGGGTTGATAAAAAGAAAGGCGAAGTAAAAGAGTATGTAACTCATATTTCTGTTTCTCAATCAGGATATACACCTGAAAAGATTGAAAAAGAGTTGTGTCCTTTATGCGGAGACGTTCTTGTTAAAAAACAAGGATGTATACAATGTAGTGATCCAGACTGTGTTTACGAGAAATGTGCAATCTAGATATTTAGAACCAGATAATCTCTGGTTCTTTTTTTTCGAGTAACCTATAGATATTTGTTATAATATAATTAACTTAAGAGGTGATGATATGCTAGATATACTAAAAAAACAAAAATCATATTTTTTAACAGATGAGACTAAAAAATATGATTTTCGAATGAAGCAACTTCAAAGATTAAAAGAAGCAATTGAAGCGTATGAAGATAAACTCATTGATGCTTTATATAAAGATTTACATAAATCAGCAATTGAAGCATATACAACTGAGATTGGATTTGTTTATAAATCAATTAAAATTGCGTTAAAAAGTTTGAAAAAATGGATGAAAGTTTCCAAGGTAAGAACACCTATTTTTATGTTTGGGTCTAAATCTTATAAGATGTATGAACCGCTTGGAAGTGTATTAATCATTGGTCCTTACAATTATCCATTCCAGCTTGTTATTGAACCTTTGATTGGTGCGATATCAGCAGGTAATACTGCGATCATTAAACCAAGTGAATATACAAAAAACACAGAACAAGTGATCTTGAGTATGTTTGATGAGTATTTTGATGAAGCATATATAAAAGTTGTGACAGGTGATAAAGATGTGACAAGTGAATTATTAGATTTAAGATTTGATCATATCTTTTTTACAGGCAGCACTGAAGTAGGTAAAATAGTATATCAAAAAGCAAGTAAACATTTAATCCCTGTAACTCTAGAACTCGGCGGAAAAAGTCCAACGATTGTCTTAAAAGATGCTGATTTAAAACTAGCCGCAAGACGTATTGTGTTTGGTAAGTTTTTAAATGCAGGTCAAACATGTATAGCACCTGATTATATTTATGTCGATGAGACTGTTCATGATGAGTTTCTTGCTTATTTAAAAGAAGAAATTCAAAGACAATATCCAAATATCAATGATTTGGGACATATAGTAAATGAAAGACATCATCAAAGACTTAAAGGTTTGGTTGATGAAAACAAGGTAGTTTTTGAGTATGAAAACAAGGATGAGGGTTATTTTCTATCTCCGGTCATCATGACCAATGTCACTTGGGATGATAAAGTCATGCAAGAAGAGATTTTTGGACCGATTTTACCTATTATTAAATTCAAAGATACACATACAATCATAGAAACTTTAAAGACAAAAGAAAAACCACTTGCATTATATCTTTTTACCGAAGATAAAAAGATGATGCAAGAAGTGTTTACTAAACTTTCCTTTGGTAATGGAGCAATTAATGAGGCATTAATGCAAGTTGCAAATCCAAATCTTCCTTTTGGTGGAGTTGGACACAGTGGTATGGCAAGATATCATGGTGTTTATAGCTTCAAAGCCTTCTCACATTTAAAGACCTTTACAAAGAAGACGACATTTTTTGATGTGAAATTAGCTTATCCTCCATACGATAAAAATAAAGAAAAAATCATTAGAAAGATATTGAAGCCATAAACATATGAAATTATCTAAAGAAGACAAAAAAACGATAAAACAGTTAAAAAAAATGTATAAAACAAGTCTATTTAGGCCACTATTCTATACATTTTTTTATGGGTTAGCGTTGATTGGTGCGATTGCTTTACCAAGTGAATTAGTTAAACATAGATGGATTATTATTATTGTTTTAGTCCTATTTCTTACGTTGACATGGACAATGTATACACTAGAAAAAAAGCATGATAAAGATATAAAAGAAGAGGTAGATGAAATCATCTATAACATTGAACACGATCTTGAAATCGATGATGAAGAGATGAATCTCGTTTAAAAAAAGCTTTTATCCATTTATACGTTCTTTTTTTGGACAGTTGTTTCATCTTCACTTTTTAGTTTAGTCATTGTTTTTAAGGATATCTTGCCTGTTGGTCAAATCCTTTTAACAATCATATTCATATTTCTAGGATTAATCACTTCGATTTTCTTTATCATCAGTCTAGTTAAATATCTTGAAATGAAATCTTATTCTAATCATATGCTTTAAACAAAAAAGACCTAAAATCAAAGTTTCAGGTCTTTTTTGTTTAACTTTGATTGATTTTTATTTAAATTTATTTAGAATTCAACTAAAAATGCATGAGAACCTATACATGCAAGTTTATTGTGATAAAATAAAGATAAATTTAGTGGGCTTATTAGTTCACTTATAAAACATATAGAAAGTAGCGGTGACTTTATGACATTATCCTATGACTCAGTGATTAAGAAGGCACTCGATAAAAGAAACCTGACAATCATGACGATTGCTTTATCGGTTTTAGTGCTTGCGTCTACGATCATATTCGGTTATCAAGTCTTGGTGGTTGCTGCAGTTTCACTTGTAACTGCACTTCTAGTAGAATTGATGTTTTCTAAAGGTAGAAAAATCGAATTTGACGGCGCATGGATGATTTATCCATTATTACTTACACTGCTCATACCATCAACATTAGAATTAAAGCATGTTTGGATGGTTGCAGTAGGTTCTGCATTTGGAACGTTTTTTGGAAAAGGTATTTTTGGGGGAAGTGGTAAATATGTTTTTAATCCGGCACTTGTTGGACTTTTATTTATAACGATTTCATTTCCGGCATATTTCCCTACAATGCTTGTTAGAGCAAATCAGGTAGGCACAGATTATACATTGATGCAAATGCTTTTAGGTGATGCACCCGGAGCTTTGGGTGAGACTTTGAGATTAGGAATCATTATTTTGGGACTTGTTTTAATTGGTCTTAAAGTGATTGATTGGAAAATCCCACTGACCATTTTACTAGGTGTATTTGTTTTTACTCAGTTAGGTGTATGGTTCGGATTTGATGGTTTTCCTGATAGTGCATTTAATAGTTTATTTGTTGGGAATTTGGTCTTAGTCTCATTTTTTATCGCAACCGATGAAACAACAGCCCCTCTATTTCCTTGGGGTCGTGTGTTATTTGGTATTGGGATTGCTTTTTTAACAGTTTTAATTAGATTCTTTGCAACATTCCCTGATGGAACTATGTTTGCAATTATATTAATGAGTGCGGTAGCACCATTAATCGATAGTATGTTTTTTGCTAGAATCGAAAAGAAAGAAGGTGCAACTGATGAATCAAAATCTTAAAATGATGATATTTGTCGTAATTTTAGGTTTAGTAACAAGTGCACTATTGTTAGGTGCTAATGCATTGACAGAAGATCGTATTGAACTAAACAAGGAAGCTAAATTGAAATCAGCGATACTAGACGGATTTGAAATTGAGTATAACTTCACAAATATCCATGATGTTTTCGATGATGAGGTAACTATTTTAGAAGAAGATGGCTACACATTCTATGTAAATGATCAGACAGGTTCTGTTGCTTATCGCTTCGAGGGTAGCGGATTATGGGGACCTATCATTGGTATATTAACTTTAGACTCTGATTTTGAAACGATTGTTCGTATTACGATATTGGAACAAGAAGAAACGCCTGGTTTAGGTGGTGTGGTTGCTGAAAGACCGTATTTAGATAATTATGTTGGTGTTAAAATGACGCCTTCGATTGATGTGACTAAAGAAGGTGCAACAGAACCGAATCAAGTCGATGCAATTACTGGTGCTACTGGTACTTCAAATGCATTTGAAGGCATCCTCAATGACAACTATGATGAGTATAGTGCTGCATGGCAAGCACTTAATGAGTAGGGGGATGATTAAATGAAATTAATTAGAATTAAGTATAAGAAATGGTTTAACATTTTTAAAGATGGTGTTGCGACAAGCAATCCAATTGCTATAGCTGTTTTAGGGATTTGTTCTGCGTTAGCAGTTTCAAATCGTGTAGAAAACGCAATAGCTATGGGTTTAGGTGTTACATTTGTTGTGATGGCAAGTTCTGCAACGGTTTCTTTGATTAGAAACTTTATTCCTGGAAAAGTAAGAATGGTAACTTACATGGTTATTATTTCTACATTTGTTATTATCGTACAGTTATTTTTGCAATCATATTTTCCACAAATTGCAGATTCACTTGATGCATATGTTGGACTAATTATTACAAACTGTATTGTTATGGGACGTGCTGAAGCTTTTGCTGCTAAAAACCCAGTTAAATATTCTTTAATTGATGGAGCAGCAAGTGGTCTAGGTTATGCACTTGTTTTAGTAGCTGTTGCGTCTGTTCGTGAAATATTAGCATTTGGTACTTTCTTAGGTACTCGTGTTGTTGGACCAGATTGGATTAACTGGGTTGCAATGACAATGGCTCCAGGTGGGTTCTTTGTATTAGGACTTATGATATGGGGCATTAGAGTAATGACCAAGAATTACGAAACAAATATATAGGAGGGCATAGAAAATGAATATTATTGAACTATTTATATCGTCAATATTAAATAATAATATTGCACTTGTTTTCATTTTGGGTATGTGTCCTTTGATTGCAATCTCTACGAGTGTTAAAAATGCTAAAGGGATGGGAATTGCAGTTGTATTTGTTGTGACTATTACTGCTGTTATCAATTATCCGATTTATCAATTGTTACTTGCTACAAATACTGAATTTATCAGTTTAATCGTGTTTATTATCACAATTGCAGCTGTTGTACAATTGCTAGAGATATTCTTAGAAAAATTTTCACCAAGATTATATAATGCATTTGGGATTTTCTTACCACTGATCACAGTAAACTGTGTTGTATTAGCAGTTTCATTGTTTTTCGTCAATAGAGATTATACATTTTTAGAAACTGTATCCTTTTCATTTGGATCTGGTGTTGGTTGGATGATCGCGATTATTTTAGTTGCAGGTTTAAGAGAAAAGCTTGCGAAGATTTCTAATCCACCTAAAGGATTAAGAGGAAAAGCAATCGTATTTATTATCTTAGGTATCTTAGCATTAGCATTTATGGGCTTTACAGGATTAGTATAAGAAGGAGGAGATGTTATGAATTGGGTATTACCTATTGTTTTAGTTAGTGTATTAATTGTCATCTCTTTAGTTCTTATTTTAGTTGAAAAATTACTAGGTGGTGGTGGTGAAAAAGTCATCACAATCAACGATGAAACTAAAATACCTGTTAAAGGTGATGACACAGTTTTAAATACATTATCAAGCGAGAAAATATTTATCCCATCTGCATGTGGCGGTAAAGCAACATGTGGCTTATGTAAGTTTAAATTAGTTGGTGGAGATGGACATTTAAAACCAACAGAAGAACCATTTATTAGCGAAGAAGAAAGAGAAGAAGGCGTGAGACTTTCTTGTCAAGTAAAAGTAAAGAGTGATATGAAAATATTATTACCTAAAGGTTTGTTAAACGCTAAGGAGTATAAGACAGTTGTATCGCATGTTTCTGATTTAACTTATGATATTAAACTGGTTAGATTTAAATTAATTGAACCAAAAGAGATGGATTTTAAACCTGGACAATATGTGCAAATTCAAGTGCCTGGGATTGAAGTGATCAGAGCTTATTCAATTGCATCTGATCCAAAAAATAAGAGTGAAATTGAACTTATCATCCGTTTAGTTCCAAATGGACAAGCAACAACATTTGTTCATAAAGCTATGGAAGTAGGCGATAAAATCATCATTACAGGGCCTTACGGAGACTTTTTCTTAAGGGAAGACTCAAATAAAGATATGATTTGTATTGCTGGTGGATCTGGAAAGGCACCGATCAGATCGATTTTATATGCACTTCAAGCTAGAGGTATGCATCGTAAAGTTAAGTACTTCTTTGGAGCTCGATCGAAGCGTGATTTATATTATACAGAAGAGTTTAGAGCGCTTGAAAAAGAGTTTCCAAACTTTCAGTATATTCCAGCACTTTCAGAACCACTTCCAGAAGATGAGTGGGATGGAGATGTTGGTTTAATTACTGATGTTGTTGATCGTCATACCAAAGATTTAAGTGATGTAGAAGGTTATCTATGTGGTTCACCAGGTATGATTAAAGCATGTATTAATGTATTAAAGAAACATGATATGAAAGATGACAACATTTTATTTGATAACTTTAGTTAAGGAGTGTATTTTTACACTCTTTTTACTTAAATTTGGTCATATTTTTTGAATTTCAATATTCCAATTTGTGTTAAGAGTAGGTATGGATTTATCATATCCGCCATTTGAAACTGTTGATGATGATGGTAATCCTACAGGTATTAGTGTGACACTTGCTGAAGAGTTTGGTAAGTTTTTAGGAAGAGAAGTGGAAATTGTAGATTTACCATTTGGAACTTTGATTACAGAATTAAATGCGAATACAATTGATGTGATCATAGGATCGATGAGTATTACTGAAGAAAGAGCATTATCTGTTGATTTTAGTGATCCATACTTTAATTTTCCGCTTGTATCACTTGTTAATAAAGACTTCTTTGATACAAATAATATCCAAACTAAAGATGATGTTTTCACTCTAGAAGGCGTTAGATTTGTTGGACCTAAAACATTCGCACCACTTGATATCGCAAGAAATTTAGCGAACAATCCGGTAATTAGAGAAGTTGATGATGTGAATGCGGCAGTACTAGAGGTTGTTAGTGGAACATCAGATGTATTTTTAATGAGTATTAGTAATGCAGCTGGGCATCATTTGGCAAATCCAGATACCACTGAAATATTACTAGATCCAGTGGTATTATCACCTATTGGTATGGCATTTAGAAAAGGTAATGAAGATTTAGTTGCACAAGCTAAAGAATTTATTGCAGGATTAGAAGCAAATGGAATTTATGATATTTTAAGAAATTTATATAACGATGATATAGCAGCAAACATTCCTGGAGAAACTTTAAACGTTTATTTACAAGAGATTATTGATGAAGAGTAATAAACCTTTAAATGTCGGACTAGCGCTTTTGTTTTACACAGCGCTAGTCGCTTTTATTGTATTTGCTTATCCAGGGAGAAGTAATTTTAGAATTGAAGCTATTTTTGGTTATTCCAACATCCTAATTAAAGGATATGTGAATACCATTGTCATTAGTATCATTGTTTTATTTTTAAGCATTATTTTTGGTTTTGTATTGTATTTGCTATCTGAGTCTAAATTTTTGGTATTTAAGTATATATCTAATATATTTAGTGAAGTCATCTTTGGTACGCCAACGTTAGTGTTTTTGATTGTTACCTATTATTTTATTGCAGTGCCTTTAGACCTTAGGAACCGTTTTTTAGCAGGCATTGTTGGATTTACTCTATTCATGGGACCTTATATGAGAAATGCTTTTATGGGTGCGATGAAATCCATTGATGATACTCAATATCAGGCTATGAAAGTATTAGGTTTTACAAATTATCAAAAATATAGATATATCATTTTACCGCAATTAGTAAAAGTAATCGTTCCGCCAATGATTGGTAATCTTGCGATTATCATTAAGGGATCGAGTTTGCTTAACTTTATTGGCGTGGAAGAGTTATATAACCAAATCACAACCATTCAATCTAGAACTTATGCAGTAGTGGAAAAGTATTTAATGATGTTCTTGCTTTATTTAAGTATTACATTACCTTTAATATTCTTAGCTAAATACTTTGAAAAGAAGGTGGCATCATGGATTTAATGTTAAAAAATATTGTTCAAACATATGAAGATAAGTTAATTTTAGATGATGTCAGCTTGAAGATTGAAAATAAATCAGGTATTGCACTTATTGGACCAAGTGGTGCTGGGAAATCAACATTACTAAGATTATTATCAGGCATTGAAGATCCTGTTTCTGGTGAGATTTGTCTAAATCATCATGAAGTAACTCATGAAGACAAAAGCGAGTATTATAAGAAAATTGGATTTGTATTTCAAGCACATAACTTATTTCCACATTTAACTGTACTTAGAAATATAACATTAGTATTAGAAAAAGTGCACAAGATGGATATTAATGAAGCAAATAGGGTTGCATTAGATTTATTGTAGCAATTTGAACTTATTGAACATAAAGATAAGATTCCAGCAAAGATATCAGGTGGTCAGGCACAAAGAGCGAGTATCATTAGATCTTTGGCAATATCTCCTGAAGTTGTGTTTTTAGATGAACCAACAAGCGCACTTGATCCAATCTTAACGCACGAAGTATTAAAAACAATACTAAAACTTCGTGAAAAAAATATGAATTTTATGATTGTCACCCACGAGATTGCGTTTGCAAAAAAAGCTGCTGATTATATTGTCTTTATGGAAAATGGCAAAGTGATTGAACATGGAGATGTTTCTATCTTAGATCATCCAAAAACAGATAGACTTAAAAATTTTATTGATAAAGTGAGTTATGACATATAAAGGATTAGAAATAATCCTTTTTTTGTTATAATGAATGTATGAAAGTTGGTGTTTTATGAGAATATTTGTAGGCATTGATATACCAGATCATATTAAAGAAGCAATCCAGATTGAATCAAGCAAGTTTTTAAAGTACTGTGAATCATTCAGACAAGTTGAGCATCATCTTTATCATGTAACATTAAAGTTTTTAGGCGAACTTAGTGTGAGTGACTTAGAAGATTTAGAAGATATTTTAAGAGCTTCTTTAAAAGGATATAAAGCATTTGATGTTCACCTTAAAGATTTAGGGTATTTTGAAAAGAAAGACGGAAATATCTTATGGATGGGTATGGGACTAGGTGTAGGAAAACTTAAGGAACTCCATAAAGCAATAGACGATAAGATTAATGAGCGGTTCCAACTTGAAAAAGGTTTTTTTAGTCCACATGTTACGCTTGCTAGAAAAGTGATTGTTAAAGATTTGAATACATTTAAGAAAAATAAGACAAGAGAGTTTATTTTTGAAGCTAAAGAGGTTGTCATATTTTATAGTCATCATGTGGATGATGCTTTAACCTATACACCAATGACAAAGATTAAATTAGATTAAAGGATGAGATGATGAATAACATTATATTAAAAAAAGATGAGTTTACGATTAGAAGAACTGATATAAGTGATGCTGAGTTAGTATTAGCATATATAAAAAAAATCGCAGCATATGAAAAAATGAGCGACTTGGTGGTTGCAGATGTAAATGATATTCAAGTATCGATATATGAAAAGAAACAAGCAGAAGTTGTTATTGCAGAAGTAGATGACAAACCTATCGGATTCATGCTTTATTTTTTTTCGTACTCTACGTTTTGGGGTAGGGCAAATTTATATTTAGAAGATCTATTTATTGATGAACCTTATAGACACAAAGGATATGGGAAACTCATGTTTAAAGCACTGGGAAAGATTGCGATTGAAAATAATTGTAAGAGAATCGATTGGATGTGTCTAGATTGGAATAAAAAATCTATTGAGTTTTATGAGAGTTTAGGTGCTAAGGCTTTAAATGAATGGATCACTTTTAGATTAGAGGATGAAGATATTCATAAGTTGATATAAAAACAATGATGAAAATATGTTTAGAAATCAAAAGGTGCATTTTATCTAATGTATCTTTTTGATTTTAATGAGGATGAATTTTCGCTTAGCTGAATCCATATCACAACTTAGTTGCATTAAAAAAGTAATCATAAAAAGCTGATCTTGTAGTGTTTAATATTGAATCTAATCATTTGCATATTGTTTATGACTAAACAAGAATGTATAATAAGGTTATAATTTTTTGACTTTCGGGAGGATTTTATGCATAATATGATAGGTAATACCCCCTTATTAATCTTAAGATATCAGTATCATGGAGAAGAACGAGTCATTTATGCAAAAGCTGAGTTTTATAATCTTACAGGATCTATTAAAGATAGGATGGCTAAACATATTATAGAAGAATCTTATAAGGATGGAACGTTAAGAAGAGGAATGCCGATTGTCGAAGCTACAAGTGGAAACACAGGAATTTCATTTAGCGCTTTAGGTGCAATGAATGAACATCCGGTACATATATTTATGCCCGAATGGATGACTAACGAGCGTAAACAAATGATTAAGAAGTATGGTGCTATACTTCATGAAGTTAGTCATGAGCAAGGTGGTTTCGAAGGTGCAGTAGCATTAGCTGATGCGTTTGCACTAGAAAACAACGGTTTTAGACCTCAGCAATTCAGAAATGAATATAATGTCGATGCTCATTATAAAACGACCGGACTTGAGATATGTACACAACTTAAAAAAATAGGCATTGAACCAGATGGTTTTATTGCAGGTGTAGGATCTGGAGGCACAATCATGGGTGTTAGAAAACGTTTAATCCAGTGTCATCCTCATTTGAAAGTTTTTCCACTAGAACCATTTGAATCTCCAATTTTATCAAAGGGTTTAAAAGGTATTGATCATAGGATTCACGGGATTGGCGATGGATTTATACCTGATATATTGAAGACTGAGTTGCTAGAAAAACCAATCGTAGTTCATGATGGTGATGCAATTCTAATGTCACAAATGCTTGCTAAAAAATTAGGTTTAGGTGTTGGTATATCAAGCGGTGCTAATTTTTTAGGTGCAGTTATGCTCCAAAACACTTATGGTAAGGACTTTAAAATCGTTACCGTGTTTAGTGACGATTCAAAGAAATATCTCTCATCAGACTTAACAAAAGAGGTTTCAGTTGAATCAGATTTTATTTCTCCTAACATTAAACTTATTGATGTCGATGGGGAATGTGTTTGCGATACTAGAATTATTCAAGGTACTTGTTATAAAGAGTTTGGTAGATAAGTAAATAAACTTATTTTTTCATTAAAGAACATTCACAAAAAAAGCAATCAGTCAAAGATACCACTGATTGCTTTATTTTTTATAGTGAGTTTAGAAATGAGATTAGTTTTTGGTGTTGAACTTCACTACCTTTGAAGGTAATCACATCAACACTTGCTTTTTTTTCTAAGTTGAAATAAAAAGGCTTTTCATAATTGCTGATGTAAGTTGTTAGTGCTAATTTTTGTTTTAAAGATAAGTTTTTAATTTGTTTAATAACCATGAGATCTTCTCCTTCTTGGCTAATGCCATTTAAATAATCCATAACTTCATTGATGTGGTTATGTCTTTGAGTCTTTCTTGTGATATCTTGTGAAAAGTATTGGTGAATATTATGCTCGCTAAATCTCCATGTTCCACCAACTTTTCCCCCCTTTAATAATCCGAGCTTCATGTGTCTTCGTATGGTTCGTTCGGGAATATTAAGCATATCCATTATATTTTTTAATGTATACATGTTCTCACCTCAACTTTAGTATACATTTGATAATTAAAAATAACAATGACAAAATTGCATGAAATGGCAGGTTTGATGATATACAAAAAAAGATGATAATCATATATCATCTCTTTGAAAGTTATAGTTTTTGAATGTTAAGCAAATACAGTAGGTCTCTTATACATGAGAATTGTGATGATGTCTATAATCCATAGCACTGCCCAACCAGCAAGTAGCCATATGATACCAACAATGATTTGAACTGTATCGTTTCTATCTAATCCTTTAACGATACGATAAATCCCCCATGCAAAACTATCAATACCAGGTAAAGCCAAAATTAGTTTGATGATTACTGGCAGATCATCTACTGCTTTAATGAACTCTTTCATTTGAAACCTCCTATTTTTCTTTAAGTATACCACTGTTTGATATTAAAAGAAAGTATGTAAGTTTTCTAGAAATAAAATTGATTATCAACATTAAAAATACTTAAAATAGATTAAAAATATGGTAATTTTTCAAGTTTTTTTATAAAATAGGGTTATAAAATAAAAGAGGTGATTAGATGTGTGTATTTTGTGATTTTTTAAACAAAGAAGATAAAATCATTTTACAAAACGATTATGCATTTGTGATTTACGATGGTTTCCCAGTGAATAAAGGACATATGCTTATCATGCCTAAACGACATGAAGAATCATTTTTCAATCTAACATCTGATGAAAAAAAGGCAATCGATCAACTTGTGTTAAAGGCAAAAGAATACATTGATTTTAATTATAAACCTGACGCTTATAATTTAGGTGTTAACGAAGGTGTTTATGCTGGACAATCCATACTACACTGTCATGTCCATATCATTCCGAGATATATCGGTGATGTCTCAAATCCTAGAGGTGGTGTAAGAGGCGTTATTCCAGCGAAACAAAACTATTAAAAGTATCAAAAATCTGTAACGAACCTAGGGCATCTTTTTTTAAGATGCTTTTTTTGTTAGCGTTTTCATAAAGGGGTTTATTTTATGCTTTTTAACATGTATAATAGAAGTGAAAAGACGAGGCCGAGGTGAAACATGAACAAGAAATATGTAGCAGAACCATATAGAATTAAGATGGTTGAACCTATTTTTGAAACAACAAAGGAAGAAAGAATAGAACTATTAAAAAACGCGGGATACAATCCTTTTTCTTTGAAAAGTGAAGATGTTTACATTGATTTATTGACCGATTCAGGTACGGGAGCAATGAGTCAGGAACAGTGGGCAGCGATGATGACAGCAGATGAAGCTTATGCAGGAAGTAAAAGTTTTTATAAGTTAGAAAGTGTTGTAAAACATATAACAGGATATAAATACTTTATTCCTGCCCATCAAGGCAGAGGGGCCGAACAAATCGTATTACCTCAACTTGTAAAACATAAGGGTATGTATTTTATCTCTAATATTCATTTTGATACGACAAGAGCACATGTAGAACTCGCAGGTGCAAGAGCTCTTGATTGCGTGATTGATGAATGTTTTGATATAGCATTAGAGCATCCATTTAAAGGGAATTTTGATTTAAATAGACTCGAGCATATAGTCCTTGAAAAAGGTAGAGAAAATATTGCTGGTATTATCATGACCATCACGAATAATAGTGCTGGTGGACAACCTGTAAGTTTTGAAAATATGATGGGTGTAAAAAAAATCAGTGACACATATGATATTCCTCTAATTATAGATGGAGCGAGATATGCAGAAAATGCTTATTTTATAAAAGAAAGAGAAAGAGGGTTTGAAGATTTATCTATCTTAGATATTGCAAGAAAAACATTTGATTTAGCAGATATTTTTATGATGAGTGCTAAAAAAGATGGTTTAGTCAATATGGGTGGAATTATTGCGATTAAAGAGAATCAAGAGTTGTTTAGAAAGTGTCAAACATATATCGTACCATATGAAGGGTTTCCTACTTATGGTGGGTTAAGTGGTAGAGATATGGAGGCTTTGGCACAAGGATTGATGGAAGCCTTGGATATTCGATTTTTGAGACATCGGATTGATCAAATCAGATATCTAGGGGATATGTTGAAAACAGCTGGAGTCCCTATTCAATATCCTGTCGGAGGTCATGCAGTTTTTGTAGACTGTGGAAAGATTGCTCCACATATTCCCTATGATCAGTTTCCTGCGCTCAGTGTTACAAATGCACTTTATATAGAAGCGGGTGTTAGAGGTGTAGAGATTGGTTCTCTGCTTTTGGGTAGAGACCCAGATACACATGAGAATTTGAAAAGCCCTATCGAGTTTTTAAGATTAACTATTCCTAGAAGACTTTATACATATCAGCATCTACATGTAGTTGGAGAAGCGATGATTGAAGTGTTTAAAAGAAGAGATGAACTTTTAGGTTATGCGTTTGAGTATGAATCACCAATGCTTAGACATTTTACATCAACATTTAAACCCATAAAGAAGGAGAATTAACATGCATATTGTTTTTATTAGTATTATAGGATTCATGTATATTTTTGAGTTAGTTATAAATATATTAAATGTGAGTTATTCAAAGCAAGGCATTCCTGATAATGTTAGACATATTTATAATGAAGAAGAATATAAAAGATGGTTGTCATATCATCAAGAGCATTTAAGATTGGGTATTTTAAGAAAAACAGTTTCGACAATTGTTATATTATCGTTACTCATATTTAATATTTTTGGTAATTTGGAAGCATGGGCAAAATCCATTTCAGATTTTAGTATTACTCAAACGCTGCTATTTTTACTTGTTTACTTGGTTTTAGAGACCGTGATATCAATACCATTAGATTATTATAGTACATTTTATATTGAAGAGAAATATGGGTTCAACAAAACAACATTCAAAACTTTTTGGACAGATAAGATTAAAAGCTTCTTATTGTCTGCAGCCTTATTTGGGGTTTTAATATCTGGACTTCAGTCGTTGTATATCGCTTTTTTAGATCAATTATGGTTATTTATTTTATTTGCATGGTTATTCCTAGCGATCGTTTTAGTTTTAATATTTGTATTGAACACCAAGGTTTTCGTAAAAGCATTTAATAAACTAACACCTCTTGAAGATGGCGATTTAAAAGAAAAGATAGATGCTTTAGCTATAGAGCTAGGTTTTGAAGTGCAGAAGATATCAGTGATGGATGCATCTAAAAGATCGAGCAAACTGAATGCATTTTTTAGTGGTTTAGGTAAGACTAGAGATGTTGTATTATTTGATACCTTAATAGAAAAACTAAATGATGAACAAATTCTAGCTGTATTGGCGCATGAACTAGGACATGCAACACACAAAGATACAACAAAAATGTTATTACAAAATATTATTACATTTGGTTTTTTTGCAGCGTTAATTGGCTTTATATTGCAATATTCTGAATTATACACTCAGTTTGGATTAAGCGGCATATTCTTTGGATTTGCGCTGGTTTTATTTATGATATTAATGGAACCTATTTCTATTTTATTGGGTCTAGTCACAAATAGATGGTCTAGAAAAATAGAGTATAGAGCAGATCGCTTCGCGAAGAAACATGTTGGAAAAGATGAATTGATTGGTGCTTTAGAGATTCTAGCTAAAGAGAACTTCGCCAACTTAAACCCACATCCTTTATATGTATCAATCTATTATAATCACCCAACCATTTCACAAAGAATTAGTGCACTAAATCAAAAGGAGGATTTATGAAAAAACACTTAATATTAGCAATTAATCCAGGATCAACATCTACAAAACTAGCAATTTATGAAAATGAAAACCTTGTTTCTGAGTTTAAGATTAGTCACGATACAGAAAAAATTATGAGCTATAAAAGAATCATCGATCAATATGATTTTAGAGAACAAGTCATTTTAGAATTCTTAAAGAAGGAAAATGTTGACTTATCAAAATTTTCAGCGATTGTTGGAAGAGGTGGTATGCTTAAACCGATTGAAAGTGGAACATATCAAGTGACTGATGATATGGTTAAAGATATGTATGAAGCAAAAAGAGGAGAGCATGCATCTAATTTAGGATGTTTGCTTGCTAAAGATTTAGCTGATAAACATAACATACCATCATTTGTCGTTGATCCAGTAGCAGTAGATGAAATGGATGATCATTATCGATATACTGGATTTCCTGAACTACAAAGAAGTTCACTATTTCATGCATTAAATCACAAAGCTGTTGCAAGAAGACGGGCAAAAGACTTAAGAAGAAAATATGAAGATTGTAATTTCATCATTGCTCATTTGGGCGGTGGTATTAGTGTTGCAGCTCATGAAAAAGGGAAAGTTATCGATGTGAATAATGCACTAGATGGAGACGGACCAATGTCTCCAGAAAGAAGTGGATCACTACCAGCTGGGCCATTATATAAGTTAGTATTTAGTGGGAAATATACACTTGATGAAATCAAAAGAAAAAATTATGGAAAAGGCGGAATGGTGGCATACCTTGGAACAAATGATGGCAGAGAAATCATGGAGATGATTGAAAAAGGTGATGAAAAAGCAAAATTTATATTTGAAGTTATGTGCTATCAAATCGCTAAAGAAATCGGAAGTGAAGCTACTGTTTTAAAAGGTCATGTAGACGAAATTATACTCACTGGCGGTTTGGCATATAATAAACTACTTGTTGATCTAGTTAAAGAGAGAGTTGAGTTTATTGCGCCAGTGATTGTCTATGCTGGAGAAAATGAAATGGAATCTTTAGCACTAGGAGCGCTTAGAGTATTACAAGGTGAAGAAAAACCGAAAGTATATAAATCATAAATGAGGAGTTGATTCATATGTTACATACAATTAATGACTTAATTCAAAGAGCAAAAGAAAAGGAAATGAGCACATTAGTCGTCGCATGTGCTGATGATAAACATGTTTTAGATGCTGTAGAAAAAGCAAGAGCGGAAGGTATCATTAGACCAATATTGGTTGGGAATAAAGAAATCATTCTTATGCTACTTGATGATTTAACAATTGATCCAGCATATTATGAAATCATAGATCTTATGGACCATGAACAAGCTTGTGATTATTCAGTTAAACTAGTTAGTGAAAACGATGGATATGTTTTAATGAAGGGCTATGTAGATACAAAAATCATTTTAAAATCTGTTCTAAAACCTGAATTTGGGTTTAAAGGAGATCATAGATTATCACATGTATCAATTTTTGAGTTAAAAAATTATCATAAGTTGCTAATGATGTCAGATGGAGCGATGAACATGTATCCGACTGTTGATGAAAAACAAGAGATTATTGAAAATGCTGTTAAAGTTTTTCATAAATTAGGAAATAGTAATCCGAAAATTGGTGTGATTGCAGCAATTGAGAAAGTCAATCCTAAAATGCAACCGACTGTTGATGCACAAGAACTAATCAAGAGAAATCAAGAAGGCATCATCGGTGGATGTATGATTGATGGACCATTTGCAATAGATAATGCAATCAATAAAGAAGCTGCAATTCATAAAGGTATTGATAGTGATGTTGCCGGAGATGTGGATTTAATTTTGATGCCACAAATAGAATCTGGAAATGTATTTTATAAGAGTATGATGTTTTTAGCAGACGCAAAAAGTGCATCTATGGTTGTTGGTGGTAAAAGACCAATCGTCTTAACATCTAGAGCAGATTCAACAGAATCTAAATTTTATTCGATTGCGCTTGCTGCAGCATTTGAATAATCATTAAGATTTCATTAAGTCCCTTGATTTTAAGAACTGCGTTCATTATAATGGGTTCAAAGGTTTTAGTTTCTCATGGGGGAAAACACAAAAACTCCTTTTTCTATTATACAGAAGGGACGATTTAATGTCATGAAAAGAAAGCACATATTCATAGTTGTTGATTTAGTCATCTTATTGGCATTAGTGCTGATTTGCTTATTGTAAAAATATCTTAAAGATATTAAAAAAACATACCTGTATTTTGGTGGTATGTTTTTTTTGATTTAAAATTATTTAAAGCTTTTTAATGTTCGCACATTGCTTATAAACGTTATTATTTAAAGATGTTTAATAATTTTTATGTTGTTTTCATCGAAGATACTAACTTGGTGACTTTTGCTAATTGAATCAATAAGAACTTCAGTGATATCAAGTGGAAAGTGTTTGATGACTTTTAAGTCTTCATGCCATGTGATATTACCACCACCGCTTAATCTATACGAATTAATAACGAAAGTAAATATGTCACTATCGTTAATTGGTACATCATTGACTTTAATATGTTTTACTTCATTATCTTTGGTTTTGTATATGTGATACTCATAAGAAACCCCACTGAAAATATCATAGTTATAGAGCTCTTTTTTTGGGTACAAATACTTTGGATTGATATCTATTTCTTGATGATCGTTAATATAAAAGAACTGAGCGTTATGTAAAAGTGCTGATTTTAAGGTCTTACCACTAATCTCACATAAACTTAGAGTATTTGGATACACATAAGTATTTAAGACATCTCTGATCGTGATGTTTTGATTAAATCCTGTTACATCATTGCCTAAACCACAACAGCTAATCATCGCGTTTGTGACATCTTTTTGAACAGCATTAATATATTGAAACATAATGTGATTATTAAGTCTATCTTTTAACGGATTCTCTAATTTAAAAGGTTGTTCAGTAAACCCGATGACTTGATCGAGTTCTTGGTTGGCATCATCAATAAAATCTTTAATCAAATCTATGGCTTCAGGATCATCTTGATAATCTTTCATATAAACTAGTTTTGCATCGACAGTATCAACATTCCAGTCTCCATTTTCGTTATTAAAGATGATGTCAGTTTGAGAAACACATTCACCTGCATATCCAGGTTGTAACATCACGCGATTTTTTTCATTGAGGACAAGATGTCTATGTTCGTGACCCGTGAGAAGAAGATCAACATCAGGTATGGATTTAAATATTTTACATCCAAGATTTTCAGTTGGGTTTTTAGCTTCATTTACTCCAGTATCTATGTTGCACTCATAGCCTCCGTGATATGCAACAATGACATAATCAGGATGCTCTTTTTGCTTGATTGATTCAATGATGTTTCGTGCACTGATATCAGCTTGTTCGAAAATTAAATCACCGATGGTTTTTTTTGTTTCCCAATTTGGGATATAGTTATTAGTGATGCCAATGATGGCAACTCTTAAATTATCTTCAAAAGTTTTGATATCATAAGCTGAACGAAAGTAAAGTTTATCACCATCGTATACATTTGAGCATAAAACTTTTACATGTGTTTGATCCAAAAACTCATTTAAATACTCAAGCCCATAGTTGAAATCGTGATTACCTGGGATAAAATAATCATATTTTATATGATTGAGTAACTGTGAAAATGGATTCCTTTTGCTTTTTTGATGATTTTTATACATAAAAGCTAAAGGGCTTCCTTGGATTGTATCTCCTAAATCAATTCTAATTTGGTGTTCTTGTTTTTGTGTTTTCAAGAAACTGGATACTCGAGATAATCCCTTCGGCATAGGAGGTAAATGGCTGTATGAGTCACTTGTTAAATGTCCGTGAGTATCTGAAGTATGAAAAACAGTAAGATGGAATTTCCTTTTCATATCTATGTTTCCTTTTCATAATTTTTTTTTGCTAATTCTAGTATACTACAAGGTGATGATTTTTAAAGCCTTTTATTCTTTACAAAGGTAGGGGTCTTTGCTATAATTAAGACATATTTGATATATCTTATGAATGACCGAGTTTTGTGATTTTTATTTCTTTGGCACCATAGATGAACTGCTGCACGAGTTTCTCTTTGTGCTCATGAAATAAAAGCCACATATGTGGTTTTATTTTTGTAGATTATCAAATAAAAAAAAATAGAGGAGAAAAGTGAATTTATGTACAAAAAATTAGTGTTATTTACATTAGCTTTTGTAACATTGCTAGGGCTTGCTGCTTGTGGTGAAGCTGAAGAAAAAACAGATTTAAGCGTATTCTTCGTTCCTTCAAGAGACAATGCTACGTTAGTTCAAGGTATTAGTTATTTGCCAGAAGTATTAAAGGCAGAATTAGCTGAACTTGGTTATGATTTCGAAACAGTAAGTGTTTATGTAGGTACTTCTTATGAAGCAGTTGGTCAAGCACTTGATGCTGGTACTGCTGATGTTGGATTTATTCCTGGTGGTACTTATGCTGTATATGCTGATGGAGAAAATATGGATGTTGCTTTAACAGCTACTCGTGCTGGATTAAACAACGATTCAGATAATCCAAAAGACTGGAACGACAACAAACCAACTACTGGTGATTCAACAAAACAAGTTACTTACTATCGTTCAATTGCTGTTGCAGGTACTTCAGCAAAAGGTAGAGAACTTGCTGCTAAAGTAAATGGTGGAGAATCTTTAACTTGGGAAGACTTACAAGATGTTAAAGTTGGTGTACAATCAGTTACATCTTCTGCAGGTCGTGTTTACCCATCATTATTGTTTAACACATTATTTGGTAAAACATTAAATGATCTTCCACAAGCAAATGTGATTCAAGTATCTGGATACGGCGGAGCAGCAGCTGCGTTAGCATCAGGCCAAGTTGATATCGCATTCGGTTATGCAGATTTCAGAAGAGATTATGCAGATGAGTGGATTTCAAGTGATGAAGGCGGATATGGTCGCACTGAATCTATTTGGGATGAAACAGATGTTGTATTTGTAACAGAAGGTGTTTATAATGATACAATTACAGTTTCTAAGAAAACTGTAGATGATGATTTACAAGCAGCTATCGAACAAGCATTTATCAATTTAGTAAGTGATGAAACACCACTTCCTAAACCAGTTGCAGGTGTGTTTGAAATGGTTAAGGATATTTTCTCAGTTTATAGCCACCAAGGTTATACAAGAGCAGATGATTCTGATTATGATGGCGCTCGTGCTGCAAACGATTTAATTAACGGCTAATCAACAATTTAAAAATATTTAAATAATAGATAGGCTTAGTATGAGAATGCATATTAAGCCTATATTTATTCAAAAGGAGTTTTCATAATGATTAAGTTTCAAAATGTTTCAAAGATATACCCTAATGGTGTTCAAGCACTAAAAAATGTAAATTTAGTCATACATCCAGGAGAGTTTGTAGCAATCATAGGATTAAGTGGTGCTGGGAAATCAACACTCATTAAACTAGTTAATAGAATGATTGATATAACAGATGGAGAGATCATCGTAAATGATCAACATGTTAATGATTTGAAAGGTGTAGAGCTTAGAAGATTTAGAAGACATGTAGGTATGGTTTTTCAATCGTTTAATTTAGTTAATCGCACAAATGTATTAAACAATGTTTTAGCTGCAAGAGTTCCAGACATGAATTTTATGCAAAGTCTTCTCGGGTTATACTCCAAAAGAGATAAACTTCTTGCACTAGAATCCCTAAATAAAGTGGGAATTTTAGAAAAAGCTTATATTCGCGCTGATCAATTATCGGGTGGACAACAACAGCGTGTTGCTTTAGCACGCACTCTCGCTCAAAACCCAGATATTATTTTAGCGGATGAACCAGTAGCATCTTTAGATCCAATTACTGCAAATCAGATTATGAGTGATTTCCAAAGAATCAACAAAGAAGAAAATATTACAATTCTTGTCAACATGCATCACGTTGATTTAGCGTTGAAATATGCCACAAGAGTGATTGGAATCAATCAAGGCGAAGTTGTATACGATGGCGACTCTAAAGCGGTTACGGAAGAAATTTTAAAGAAAGTCTACGGAAGAGAGTTAACTGATGAAGACATTATGTTCAAAGATCAATAATTTTTTCAAAAGTTACAAACAAAAGAGCGAGATAAAAAGAACTACCCATCTTCATGATGGATCATTTATTGTAAAACCTAAGTCAAATAATATTTTTTATGCATCTATAGTTATAGCTGTGTTTCTTTATTTTTGGTTTAACATCATTCAAAATTATTTTAATCGTGTGGGATTTAATTTCTTCATAAGAAACATCCCCAACTTCTTTACCATTCTTGGCGACATGATTGCAGAGTTTAATATAGATTATGCGAGCAATGTTGTAACACCAATGGTTGAGACGATTCAAATATCATTAATCGGAACATTTATTGGTGCTATTCTATCTGTTCCAGTTGCAATATTAGCATCAAGAAATATTATGGGTGCAAAAAATCCTGTACCTAACATTGTAAAATCTTTTTTAGCAGTTATTAGAACTTTTCCAACATTAGTATACGCATTAATCTTTTCTTATATTTTTGATTATGGAACATTTATTGGTGTTTTAGCAACCATTTTATTTACATTTGGTATTATTACTAAAATGCTATTTGAAGTTATAGAAGGTTTAGATATGGGTGCATTTATTGCAATAGAAGCAACAGGAGCAACTAAACTTGAAGCTTTTAGAGCAGCGATTGTACCACAAATACTTGGTCGTTTTTACTCGATTGTACTATATACATTTGAAATAAATTTAAGAGCTTCAGCAATCTTAGGATTTGTCAACGCTGGTGGTATTGGTAGAGTCTTAAACGATCAAATGCAATTAAATAAATTTGGAAATGTATCAGTGATTGTTCTTTCACTTCTTGTCGTTGTATTAGTTGTTGAAAACCTCTCACAATATCTTAGAAGGAGGTTAACATAATGAATGACGTATTATTGGCTTATGAAAGACGCCCAAAACATACCGTTAGAAATACGATTGCTGCTGTCATTATTTTAGCACTCTTCATATGGAGTTTGGATGTTATTAATTATCCTGGTATTTTTGAAGAGGGTATTAATATCGCAAGAAACTTGTTTAGATCATTCTTTAATCCTACATGGGATTTAATTTTCAGTTATCATGCTGGAAGTATTCCTAGACTCATGTTTGAAACCATTGGTATTGCGTTTTTAGGAACCCTTCTCGGTGCTATCTTATCTGTTCCGTTTGCATTTTTAACTGCAAAAAACATTGTAGGTAGAGTGCCTAGTGTTATTGGAAATACAATCATTACAACGATTCGTTCATTTCCGTTTTTCATTACAGCGTTGATGTTCGTAAGAGTAACCGGTGGTGGAGCGATGACCGGGGTATTAACTATTGGTGTTTTATCCATTGGTATGATCTCAAAACTTTATATCGAGATTATTGAAGATATCGATCCCGGTATTATACAAGCGCTTGATGCATTAGGTGCGACAACATTTCAAAAGATCAGATACGGAATTATTCCTCAGCTGACAGCAAGTATGTTATCTGTAATTATTTATCGTTTTGAGATTAATGTTAAGAATGCCACAGTTTTAGGTATCGTTGGTGCTGGTGGTATTGGGGTTTCATTGATTTTAGCGATGAATGCAGGTCGATGGAGAGATGCTTCAGCAGCTTTATGGGGTATTATCATTGTTGTGTTGATTGTGGATTTCTTCTCTACAAGAATCAGAGCAAAACTTGTTAATGGATAATTTATGAAAAAAGCATATCATGCGATATGCTTTTTATTTCATCATAATCTCAATACCGGCATTTTCACCGATATCTTCAAAGATGAGTTGTTGATTTTCGTAAAGTTTCAAAGAAATTGTTCCAGATAAACCTTCTTTGATTGTATTTTTCATAAGTCCAAATGATGGTGAAACTAGGTCTATTTCATGCTCCTTTTTTGCATCCACATAGAGTTTGTATTTGCCTTTTTTCAAAATAAAACTGATAGTATCTTTTTGGATCTCTTTCTTTAAAATTTTTGTTAAGTTGTACGTAGCAAATCTATATTCTTTTTGATTGTAGATTAAATTGACGATGAGACCTTTAAATGACATACCCATAAAAGGTATGGTTGCATAAGAAAACATAAAGGATGTTTTTTCATTATTAAAATGGTTGCTTTGTAACCAGATATAGGCTTTAGGAAAGGATTTTCCCCAATCTTTTTCTATGTATGCTTTACCATCACTAAAATCATAGACTTCATTGTTTATTGTTAAGCTACCTTTTAGATTTGATGTCATACTAATGACACCGTGGTTGCATTCCATAAATGGTAGATATGCAAAAGGTCCCATGATATTTGGTTGATACAAATTTTTGTTTAAACCTATATGGTGATTTAGGTGAATGGTTCCTTGAACAGTCATAAGCTCATGATCTAAAGATATGTTAACTTCGCTTAAAGTAAATAGATTATTTTTGACTTGCACTTGAAATTGATCATGACTATAGATGAAATCATCACTATTAAACTTAAAGTAATATGTTTTTAAATCATCACCTTTAGAGACAAATACTTGAATAAATGTATGCGGATCTTTCTGATTCATACTGATTCCAGGAATAAAAGCAATGGATACTTTTTGATCTGCTGTAACTAATTTATAATACCAACCTTCAAAGTAATGATTTTTCTTTTTATTACCTTGAAAGAGTTCGGGATGTTTTATTTTTTTTAGATACATAAAATGATCTCCTTGTCATAAAATGATGACTTGATCAAAGATTTAAATCTTTTGATCTCTTCATATTCTTGATTAGTTTGATTATAACACGCATGTTTATCAAGGTAGATCAAAAATGATTTAAATTCAAGATTAATCTTGTTTCATGTTAAAATATGAGTGAACAATGATGGATTGATATTGTTTGATTTGAACCAAATAATAGAACTTTAAGGGGAACTGTATGCACAAAGAGCGTCTACTAAAAATTAAGGATGGTAAAAAAGATTCAAGCAGAAAATATGTGATTTATTGGATGCAACAATCTCAACGAGTGCACTATAACCATGCACTAGATCATGCAATACGTTTGGCAAATCATTTTGATTTACCACTTGTCTGTTTTTTTGGTCTAGATGATAAATATCCAGAAGCAAACGCTAGAAGTTATAGTTTTATGCTTGAAGGTTTAAAAGAAGTTAAACAGTTATTAAATAAGTTAGGTATAAGTTTTGTACTTAAGTTTGGTAAACCACATGAGATGATCATCCCATTTTTAAAGGATGCTCAAGCACTTATCATGGATCGAGGATATTTAAAACACCAAAGAACATGGAGAAAAGATGTATATCACAATGTCAAAAATGATGAGATTTTATATATCGACATGGTAGATACAGATTTGATTGTTCCAGTACATGTCGCATCAAATAAGGCTGAATATGGTGCTTATACTATTCGACCTAAGATTAAGAGAGTATATGAAGAGTTTAGAGATTTCAAAAAACTTGCGGTTTTGAATCGTCAGCAAATCATTGATTTACATAGCGACAACGATTTAGATGATGTTGCTGACTTGGTTGATCATATGAATATTGATCAAAGTGTTCCAAGAAGTATTTATTATAAGGGCGGATACTTAGAAGCATCTAAACTTTTTAGTGAGTTTATACTATATAAATCAGATTTATATCCAGAAAGTAACGATCCATCAAAAGATGCAACTTCACATATGAGCATGTATCTTCATTTTGGACAAATCTCAAGTTTAGAATTGTTAGAACGATTATATATAGCTTTAGAGCAAGGACAAATCAAAGGTGAATCTTTTGACCAATATGTCGAGCAATTACTTATTAGAAGAGAGTTAGCCTTCAATTATGTTTTTTATCAAGAGGGTTATGATACATTTGAAACCATGACAGAAGACTGGGCATATCAAACAATGAATGCTCATGAATTTGATCACAGGGATTATGTTTATGACACCAAAGATTATGAAACATTTCAAACGCATGACCCATATTTTAATGCAGCAATGAAAGAAATGGTAATTACAGGATATATGCACAATTATATGCGTATGTACTGGGCAAAAAAAATAATTGAATGGTCACCATCGTTTAAAAAAGCATATGAAAACATTCTATATTTAAATAACAAGTATTTTATAGATGGTAGAGACCCAAATAGTTACACAGGTGTCGCATGGTGTTTTGGAAAACACGATAGAGCATGGACAGAACGAACCATTTTTGGAAAACTTAGATACATGAATGATAAAGGGTTAGAACGTAAGTTTGAAATTGGAAAATATATTGAAAAAATAGAGAGATTATAATATAAGTTTATTCAATTTATAAAAAGATGTTTAATTTTTTAATTTTTTTGGTAAAATAGTAAAAGACCTTATATGATAAAATCATATACAACTACGTAAAAAAGCATAAGTATTCAAAGTTTTTATGGAATTTAGAAGATTTTAAGGAAAAGTATTGATTTCTTCATGATTATGACATAAAGATGAAAGTTATATTTTATCATTTTGTGATAATATAATGATAAGGTATTTGGGGGTGGTGACACTGTTCATTGAGATACAGAAGAACCTCATATCGAGCGTTGTTTTGGTGATTTTGTTTTTTTCACTGATTAGACAACTGAATTGGAAAAACTATATTAACAAAGTTTTCTTTTATCTAATTGGAGTGAATCTTTCTTTAATTATTCTAGATTCAATCATCATTCTATTAAATGGAACTGAAGGCATTGTTGCAAGCATTGTATTACACACAAGTGTAGGTGTGTATTTTACTTTGCCTCCTCTGTTCGGACTATTATGGATCTATTATGTAGATACAAATATTTTTGGTAGTCGTAAACGTTTGATAAAATTTTCTATCATTCCAGGTATTATTTTCATTATAAATTTTGGTTTTGTGATTGCAAGTTATTTTCAAGACATAATCTTTAATATCAGCGATTTGAATGATTTTTCTAGAGGACCACATCACTACATCGTTGCGCTTTCATCGTTTTTAGTTATTATGATTGCTAACTACGATATTATCAAACATAAAGAAAAAGTAAGAAAAAAAGAGTTTTTACCTTTACTATTATTTTCACTACCACCATTTTTCGCAACAAGCATATTGATGATTTTTAATGATATTAATATGATATGGAGCAGTTTAGTTGTTTCTCAATTGATGATTTATATTTATATTCAGTCGAGAATAACATCAACTGACTTTTTAACTGGATTGTTTAACAGAAGAGAATATGAGACCATCGTTAGAGACTTATCATATATGAAGCATAAAAGCTTGACTGTTTCTGGTATTATGGTCGATATCAATGATTTTAAAAACATCAACGATCAATATGGACATCGTGTTGGTGATGAGATTCTAGTTCATGTTTCCAAATTATTAAAATCGACCATTAGATCTCAAGATTACATCTTTAGAATTGGCGGAGACGAGTTTGTTATTGTTATTATTAGTGATAAAAAAGACATAGTCAATGAGATTATGAATCGCATTGAACACGTGATTCACGAGTTCAATAAAAAATCACCATACGATTTTTCTATAAGTTTAAGTTTAGGTAAGGGCATCTATGATGAACATACATATGTAGATTTACCAAGTTTTTTTGAACACTTAGATCTTATGATGTATGATGATAAAAAATACTTTAAGAAATCTCAAGAATAAAGGCGATAAGCCTTTTTCTTTTTGTGAAATACGGCTTGACAATGAAATTCTAAAAAGATAAACTAGGCATGAGAAGAAAGGTGGTCGTGATATGAATGATGTTATAAATAATATATACAAAAGAAAAAGCGTTAGAAAATTTTTAGATAAGCAAATATCGAAAGATATTGTTGAAACGATTGTTAAAGCGGGTATAGAAGCTCCAAGTGGGCACAACACACAACCAGTTAGATTTACGATTATTAGAAATGCAAAACTAATCGATGAAATGAGTGAAGTTGCAAAATCTTATATGAAGGACTCCGATATCGATTGGGTCTCAAAATACGGAAACAATGAGAAGTATCATGTGCTTCATCATGCACCTACAGTTGTCATCATTTCAGTGAGTGAGAAAGCATATTCTCCAGTCGAAGATTGCAGTGCAGCAATTGAGAATATGCTTTTAGCAGCTACCTCTTTAAATATTGGGTCTTTATGGGTAGAACTTATAAAACACTATTTTTTAGATCCAAGTTCAATGGATAAGTTGAATATTAAAGAAGGATATAAGCCACTATACGCAGTATGTTTAGGCTATGAAAACCCAGAAAAAATTTTCAATAAACCTAAGCGAAAAGAAGATCTCTATGATTGGATTGAGTCGTAACTATCAGTTAAAGCCCCAGGGCTTTTTCTTTTTTTATTATCTTATTTATAATGATAATTAGAATGTTTATAGATATATTTGACTTCATCACTGTTTTCAATATAATGAAACTGAATAACAACGATGAGGAGAAATGTCTAATGGCAAAAAAACCTAAATATAAAAAAAATGACAGAGCTGTTTTGGCTGATTTATCTATTGGACAAAAAGCTAAAGTCATTAAATTGAACACTATAGATAAAGCCTTAAGAAGAAGATTATTAGACATGGGCATTACTGAAGGTGTACAAATAAAAGTTAAAAGAATTGCACCTCTTGGAGATCCATATGATATCGAACTTAGAGGCTATGAATTATGTTTAAGAAAGCAAGATTTAAAACTGATTGATGTAGAGGTTTTATCATGAAAGTAGCACTTTTAGGGAATCAAAACTCTGGTAAAACGACACTTTTCAATTTGCTAACAGGTCATAACCAAAAAATAGGGAATTGGCCAGGAGTGACAATCGAAAAAAAAGAAGGAAGAATCAGATCAACAGATTTTGATATTATTGATCTACCTGGTGTTTATTCGCTAACACCTTATACGATTGAAGAATCAATAACTAGAAACTATTTATTTGAAGAGAAAATCGATTTGATTTTAAATATTTTAGATTCGACAAATCTTGAAAGATCTTTATATTTAACCACTCAACTTTTAGAACTAGATATTCCTGTTGTGGTTGCACTTAATATGAGTGATATCGCTCTACAAAGAGGAATAGACATCGACTATAAGTTTTTAGAAGAAAAACTGGATACAACCATGGTTCCTATTTCTGCACTCAAAAAAACAGGTGTTTTTGATCTAATTCAAGTGATAAAAAACAAATCATACAGAAAAAATAACTATGAACATATTTATGATCATCAGTTGGAAGATTGCCTGAATATTTTAGAAAAAGAACTGACTCATAAACACAAAAGATATATTGCAATTAAATTAATTGAAGAAGATCAAGCCTTTGATGAGTATCACCAAAATGGTTCAAAAGAGTTAGTTAAAAATATGAGTCTTCATTATCAAAGGGATATGGAGCAAGTGATTGTTGATGAAAGATATCGATATATTGAGTTTATAAGAGATGAAGCAATTAAGTCTAACAAAGAGCATATGACAATAACTGATAAACTTGATCGCATTTTTTTAAACAAGTATTTAGCAATTCCTATTTTTATGTTGATTATGTTCACTGTCTATTATTTAGCTGCTGGGCCATTTGGTTCTATAACTGTAGATTTTGTTGATAAATATGTCACAATGTTTAGTGAATGGATTGCAACAACATTGGATCAAGTTGGTGCATCCGAATGGTCTAGAAGCTTAGTTGTTGATGGCATTTTAGCAGGTGTTGGAGCTATTTTGACATTTTTACCTCAACTCACTATCTTGTTTTTGCTCATTTCTTTCTTAGAAACTACTGGATATATGAGTAGAATTGCATTTTTCTTAGATAAGGTGTTTCAAAAAGTAGGATTATCTGGAAAGTCATTAATACCATTTATTATTGGTAGTGGTTGTAGTGTTCCAGCGATTATGTCAGCAAGAACAATTCATGATGAAACAGAGAAAAAAATGACGATTCTTTTGACACCGTTTGTTCCATGTAGTGCTAAGTTACCAATTATTACTTTATTTGCCGGATATTTCTTTGGAGATTATTCAGGCATTGTAAGTGCGAGTTTATATTTCTTTGCAGTGATAGTGATTATTGGATCAGCATTTATGATGAAGCAGCTCTTGTTTAGGGGTAAGACTTCAAGTTTTATTCTAGAATTGCCTAATTATAAACTTCCACATTTTGGTTTTTTGTTTAAGGATGTTGGAGATAAGGTTCTTGCTTTTGTTAAACAAGCAGGTTCAATTATATTATTAGCTTCCATTGGCGTATGGTTTTTACTAAGTTTTTCATTTGGTTTTGAGTATGGTATAGCCCCTGATCAATCAATGCTTGCAAGCATAGGGAATGTTTTCTCATGGGCTTTATATCCTTTTTTAGGAGAGTTAAGTTGGGAAGCTACTGTTTCTGCGATGCAAGGGTTGGTTGCAAAAGAACAAGTAGTCGCATCAATGGCTATTATTGCTGGTTATTCAGAGGAAGTGTCTGATGGCATATTTATTTTCAATAGCCAAGCTTTTAGTTTCTTCACACCGGCATCAGCATATGCATTTATGGTCTTTAACCTATTTAGTGCACCATGCTTTGGAGCTATTGGAGCAATGAGAAGAGAACTGGGGACAACAAAACGCATGTGGAAAGCAGTCTTTTTCCAAACTGGTATTGCTTGGGTGATTGCAACGATTGTTTATCAGTTTTTGCATATATTTGAGGTGGTATTATGACATTTACTTTAGCTGATTTTATCATTTGTCTTGTTGTTGGATTTTTAGCTGGAAGAGTGATTTATCGAATGTTAAAAAACAAGAATAAATCATATTGCGAAAGATGTGCATACGCAAAGAAATGTTCAAACTAATTTAAGAATTTGTATACAAAAAATATTATTTCAAGTCAAACAAATAGATAATCTTCATGATAACATAAGATAGGTGATTAGATGAAGTATTTAGCGGTTTTACAAAAGGCAATAGACTATGTCGTAACAATTTAGAACAAGAACTAAAAGTAGTGGATATTTCTTCGCATGTAGATATGTCAGATATTGATTTTCAAAAACTATTTTCATTTGTCATAGGTATTCCAGTGATTGAGTACATGAGAAATAGAAGAATGTATGAAGCTGCTAACCTTATCGTTAGCACATCAGCAGCTATCGGTGATATTGCAGCTAAGTATACATACTACAATCTATCTTCTTTTTCTAGAGCATTTACGAATTTCCACGGAATCTCACCAGTGACTTTAAGGAAAACACCTTCATCAAACATCAATGTATTTCCTAAGATTAGATTAGAAAGGTTTGATGAAATGGATTTTAAGATTATTGAGTTACCAAAAGTGAAAATGGCAAGATCGGGGAAAAAAAGTTTAAAATCATTTGAAAATTGGTGGAGTGAAAGATTTAATAAAAAAGATCATTTATTCCCTAAAGATTTCATGTGGAATAATGAGATTACTAAAAAACTCGAGTGGCTGTATATTTTAGATGACCACGAAGACTCTGGAGGATTTGAGACGTTCGATTTTCCAGGTGGTTTATACGCTACCATAACATGTGATGATACTTCTAAAGCGAAGAGTAAAGCTTATCAAGAACTACTTGATAAAATCTCGCATAGTCATGAATATGAAAAATCTACCATTGATAATGATGATTTTTATCACCTTAAATATCCGATGGGACATGTGTCAACGCCAGTACACTTTAAGAATCATCAGTTTACAATATTTGTACCTATTGTCAGTAAAAAAAAGATATTTAATTAAAAAGAACCGCTTTTTTGAGCGGTTCTTATCTTATTTAGGTCATTTGAAAAAGAATTATTTTTCTTTATGCGAAACAACGATTTGTGGAAATGGAATTTCCACGTCGTTTTCATCTAACATATCTTTTATAAATTTTCTTAGGGCTCTTTCGATACCGTAGTGTTTTTCGTTATTTGTTCTTGCCATAACTCTAATATCAACACTAGAAGCACCTAGAGACACTACGCCTAAGTTGATTGGGTCTTCTACGACATCTGGTTGAGTTGCTTTAAATTTAGGCAAGTATTCTTCTAAAAGATTAAATGTTTTTTGAATATCTTCTTCATACGCGATACCAAAATCTACAACAGCAACAGATGGGTTTCTAGAATAGTTCGTTAAATTGGTCATATCACCATTAGCCATGATTTTAACGTCACCTTTCCAGTTTCTTATTCTTGTAGTTTTTAATCCAATATCTGTAACAACACCTTTAAATCCTTGTACTTCAATAACATCATCAATATCATAGTGTTGTTCAAATATGATAAAGAACCCAGAAATTAAGTCATTGATGAATTTTTGTGCTCCAAGACCAATAACCAATCCAGCGATACCTAAACCAGCAAGTGCTGGACCTACATTAACACCCCAGATGGATAATATGATAATCATTGAAATAATGCCTAAAGAGTATCTTGTGACACTTGATAAAAGTTTACCAACTGTTTTTTTGCGTTTTTGATTTGGACCTTCTTTATTACCAATCTTTTTAAATGCTTTTTTGCTGAACTTCATAATAAAGAATGTAACAAATAAGATAATCAAACTAGAAACAATTCTTCCAATACTTTCAGTTAACAAACTTGTTAGATTGGATATGGTTGATTCTGCATATTCTTTGATATCAAATCCCCATATTTGAAATAACAGAAGTATGGACCCTAATATAACAAAGAATGTTATCAAATAAATAATGAATAGAATCCATCCTTTAATGCGTTCATCTTTTTTCAGTAAAAAATGTTCTAAAATCAGTATAAAAGCTATAAATAGAGTGATTCCCACTGTGTATAATATGTTGGTTTGAGTAGTTGTTAAAAATATGTTTAAGTTCATTTTGTTTACTCCTTTCATTTATAAACATTATAACATATAAGATGTTAGTGTTAAAGATAGATGATTTTTCACATTTTTAACGTTTCATATTGAAAAACACATAAAAAGTGTTAAAATAAATATGTTTCGAAAGGTGGTTCATAGATGAAAAAAGATCACAATATTACACCGTTTTTCACGAAGCTTAAAGCATATGCTCTAAGTGATACTATTTGTCATGATGTTCCGGGACACAAACTCGGACATATTGATAATGATATGATGGATTTTGTTGGTAAAAATGTTTTTAAATTAGATGCGAATGCACCAAGAGGGTTAGATAATTTAAACCGTCCAAGTGGTGTCATATTAGAAGCCTCGGAATATATGGCCGATGCATTTGGCGCAGAAAAATCATATTTCTTAACCGGTGGTACAACCATGGGTATTTTAGCGATGATTATGTCAACATGTCGTGCCAAAGAAAAAATAATTTTACCAAGAAATGTACATAAATCAGCAATTAATGCTCTGATTTTAAGTGGGGCTGTCCCTATATTTGTCAAACCATATATCGATCAAGAACTAGGTATCGCAAATCATATGGATTATGAAGAAGTAAAAAAGGCAATCGAAGAAAATCCAGATGCCATGGGTGTGTTTGTCATTAACCCTACTTATTTCGGTGTAACAAGTGACTTAGAAAGAATCGTGAACCTTGCGCATGAGTATGACATGAAAGTCCTTGTAGATGAAGCTCACGGCTCACATTTTCCTTTTTCAGATAAACTTCCTATAGGTTCTATGGAAGCAGGGGCTGATTTAGCATCATGTTCACTTCATAAAACAGTTGGCTCCTTGACTCAAAGCTCAATATTAATTGCTCAAGGTCCTAGAGTAGACCACGTGAGATTAAGATCAACAATCAATATGATTCAATCAACATCTCCATCAGGATTACTACTTGCAAGTTTGGATGTTGCAAGAAAATCTATGGTATTTGAAGGACCTGTTAAGATTCCTAAATTAATTGAAATGGCTAGAAAAACAAGAGAACAAATCAATCAAATCCCAGGACTTAAAGCTTTAGGAAAATCTTATTTTATTTCAAGAAATGCCCATAATTATGATGAAACTAAAATCATAGTTAAAGTATCTGACTTAGGACTCACAGGTTTTGATGTGTATAAAGAGTTATTCGATACATATAAAATACAATTAGAACTTGCCGAAACGCATTTAATATTAGCTGTTTTATCAATTGGAACAACTCAAAAAGATTTAGATGTTTTGGTTGAATCATTAAAAGCAATCAGTGAAACTTACATGCCAATGGAACTTGAACCGATTATGCCTAAGATTAAATATAGTTATCCAGAAGCTTACACTAGACCAAGAGAGGCATATCATGCCCCTAAGAAATATTTACAGTTATATCAAGCTGTTGATGAGATTGCAGCAGAATCAATTATGATCTATCCTCCAGGGATTCCTATTGTGATTCCGGGTGAGGTCATTAGTCAAGACATTTTAGATGACTTAGATTTCTACCAAAGAAGTGGTTCAGTCATTTTAAGTGATACAGAAAGTGGATATATTAAAGTCATTGATAAAGAATATTGGACGAAATGGAGCGAAGATGACAATGAATAAATATGAAAAAGTGGATTTATCTTTCCAAAGTTGTAAATCTACATACGAAGAGGCTGATGTTGTAATATTTAGTGTTCCTATGGACGCTACGACATCATTTAGACCAGGTACACGTTTTGCAGGAAATGCGATTAGAGTGGATTCTTTTGGGGTTGAATGGTATTCACCTTATAGAGAAAGAGATTTAAATGAATTTAAAACAGCTGATATCGGAGATTTAGATTTACCGATTGGAGCTGTAGAAGATGCGCTTGATATGGTTTATCAAACAACTAAAGACATTTTAGAAGATGATAAGATTCCTATGATGGTTGGTGGCGAACACTTGGTATCATATCCAGTGATTAAAGCTACTTTCGAAAAATATCCTAATCTTCATATCATTCATTTAGATGCTCATACTGATCTTAGAGAAAGTTTTTTTGGAAGAGAACTATCACATGCGACTTTTATGAGACATGTACATAAATTTGTTGGTGATGGAAAAATTTTCCAATTTGGGATTAGAAGTGGTGAAAAACCAGAGTTTGATTGGGCTAAAAAAGAAAACGGTCATATCCATCAAAGAAAATTTGATTTCGAAGGATTAGACCAAGTCTGTGAACAATTAAAGGATGTTCCAGTGTATATCACAATTGACCTTGATGTTTTAGATCCTGCAGTCTTCCCTGGTACAGGAACTCCAGAACCAGGCGGTATGCAGTATAAAGATTTACTTTGGGCATTTGATCAATTTGAAAAGTTGAACCATTTGGTTGCAGCTGATTTTGTGGAATTATCACCGATGCTTGATCCAAGCGGTGCATCAACTGCTGTAGCAGCAAAAACATTAAGAGAAATGGTGCTTCTTTTACAAAAGGGATTAGAGAAAAGAGTTTGATTAAGTAGTCATACAATAATAATGATTCACTGTAGAAAGTGGGTCATTTTTTTTATAATAGGAATAACACTCCACTCTGTTGATTGTTTCGATTATAGTCGAAACATATATTGACATCGGCATTAATTTCTATTATAATCGAAATAGAGGTGACTAACTATTAAAAGTCAAGTACTTTTATTAGACATACTG
>SWCB01014454.1_pt1 | contig 50523 bp, 39 predicted proteins | sample 4692901 | NCBI WGS metagenome assembly SWCB01 (sample SAMN10267276, study PRJNA491770) | bioreactor metagenome | isolation source: DHS bioreactor inoculated with subseafloor sediment | place: Japan: off Shimokita Peninsula | collected 2006-08 | reverse complement strand
CAGGCGAGCCTGGTGAAAAAGAGAGGATTAGCTCCGCTGATCCCCAGAGGGGGGGCTTCAGACAAATAAGGCATCCGCCTGCGGCGGATGTTTTTATTTTCCAAAACCCCTATATGCTCAGGCGAGCCTGGTATATAGGGGTTTTGGAAAATAAAAATGCCCCGCTATCGCGGGGCACCTTATTTGTCTGGCGGAAAGAGAGGGATTCGAACCCCCGGACCCTTGCAGGTCAACGGTTTTCAAGACCGCCGCAATCGACCACTCTGCCATCTTTCCGTCGGCAAAATTACACTATTTTTTGAAACGCCAAAGAACTTTTTTCAGGCATCCACGCAATAGACCATTTTCTGGCTTTGACCATTGAATTCCACCCCTTAAAATCGTATCTTTGTGGTACAATCATTGATGGCATTTCAAACCAATCAAAACTATTGATATAATTTGTAATTGCCACACAAATCTTACAAGACCATGAAAAAAATATTAGCCACTCTCGGTATTTTTACATTCTTTTTTGCGACGTTCCCGGCCACCGCCCAGAATCTGCAAGCTTATTTTTCACACGCAGTCTTTTCAGTCCCGGGTGATGGGCCATATCTGGAAACTTACCTTCAGGTGCAGGGCAATACCCTTCAATACAAAGAAAATGCTTCGGGCAAATATCAGGGCAGTGTACAGGTACTACTCATCATTAAAAAAGATACCAGTATTGTTGATTTCAGGAAATATGAATTATTCAGCCCGGAGCTGACGGATACAACTGCTGTAAAAGAGGATTTCATTGACCAGCAACGATTCCCCCTCCCCGATGGCGAATATTTAATTGATGTAAGCCTCTCGGATGTCAACAGCAATGACAAACCACTGGCAGCTAAAATCCCCATTGAAGTGGCAATTCCTGACAAAGAAATATCGATTTCAGGAATTCAACTCATTGAATCATTCACGAAAACAACAAGTGAAAATGTGCTGAGTAAAAGCGGTTATGACCTGGTTCCTTTTGTGGACAATTTCTTCCCGACCGATAAGTCAAAACTCACCTACTATACCGAAATTTATAATCCCATACCTACTTCGGAAGAATTGGATATGTTTTTGATCTCGGCCCACATTGAATCGTTTGAATCAAAAAAAATGCTCAATGATTTTGTGCGTATCAAGCGTGAAACGGCCAAACCGGTTATCGCTTTATTCAATGAATTCAACATAGAAAATCTACCTTCCGGGAACTACAATCTTGTAGTAAGTATTCGCAATAAGAGAAATGAGCTGTTGGCACAAAACGCAGCCTTTTTCCAACGTTTTAACGAAAATATGAGCAATTCAACCTTTGACCTGGCCGCGGTTGACATCTCAAATAGTTTTGTACTGAAATATTCTAACCTGGATACCCTAAGGGAAAACGTCCGCTCAATAAGGCCAATCGCCACAGAAATGGAACGAATTTTCATCAATACGCAATTGATGAACAGCGACTTAAGCTCACTTCAACAATTTCTCTTCAATTTCTGGAGAACCCGCAATGACATAGATCCAGCAGGAGAGTGGGAAAAGTACCGCATAGAAGTGATGCGGGTGAATAATTCTTATTCAACACAGGTAAAGAAAGGTTATGATACAGATATGGGAAGGGTTTACTTGCAATACGGGCCACCCAACACCATTACCGATAGGCCCTTCGATGCCAGTGGTTTATTGAATGACCCCTCGGTACCCTATCAAATCTGGCATTATTACAGTATTAATAATAATCGTGAACGCAACAAAAAGTTTGTTTTTGTCGCATCAGAACTTGGTGTACGGGACTATACTTTAGTTCATTCAGATGTGACCGGAGAAATTCAGGACTACAACTGGCAAACACAATTGGTTAGGCAAAAAGGCCAGGGCGAGATGGACCCCGACCAGTTGAGACAAGACAGGGGACGCTCTGCTACTTACTACAACAATCCTTTTTAACGACAATTTAACGGAGAAAATGCATTATCATGTGTTGCTTTATCCATTCCATCTGATAAAATTGTATGTTTGTACAGAAAAAGGATCAAAGGTCCAGGTTTGCAATAAATAGCAATTACATACTTTGGCAAAAACGGCAATAGTTATACTTAATTGGAATGGTAAAGATTTCCTTCAAAAATTTTTACCCTCCGTTATTTTATATAGTCAGGGCTTTGCTGATGTAATTGTTGCTGATAACGCATCCACCGATCACTCGGTATCCTACCTAAAGGAAAACTTCCCGGATGTCCGCATTATTCTGAATGCTAAGAACTGGGGATTTGCGCAGGGATATAATGAAGCATTGAAGCAGGTTGCTGCTGAATATTATATTTTACTCAATTCGGATATTGAAGTTACCGAAAATTGGATAGCGCCGGTTGTTGAACTGTTGGACAGCAACCCTGAAGTCATTGCCTGTCAACCTGCAATCCGCTCCTACCACTCCCCTGCCCAGTTTGAATATGCCGGAGCTTCGGGTGGTTTTATTGATGCTTACGGCTATCCCTTTTGCCGTGGCCGGATTTTCCAAAACCTGGAAGATGATCTCGGGCAATATAACCAACCCATCGAAGTATTCTGGGCAACGGGGGCCTGCCTATTTGTAAAAGCCGAAAAATTCCATGAATTGGGTGGTTTTGATGCCGATTTCTTTGCTCATATGGAAGAGATTGACTTTTGCTGGCGTGCCAAACATGCGGGTTATAAAATCATGGTTTGCCCTGAATCCAAAGTATTTCATGTAGGTGGGGGAACCTTGCCCAAGCAATCTTCGTTTAAAACCTACCTCAACATGCGCAACAACATTTCGATGTTGTATAAGAATTTACCGCCACAGCGATTGGTGCCAGTATTTATAATCCGATTCTTACTGGACGGTGTCGCTGCCTTTAAATTCCTTGCAGACGGCGGATTTGCTGACTTTTGGGCAGTTGTGCGTGCACATATGAGTTTTTATCGCCGGTTTAACGATCACCGCAAAAAGCGGAAACACATAAAGCATAGCCAGGTTTCATGCATTTACCAGCGAAACATTGTGGTGGACCATTTCATCAGGGGTAAGAAAAAATTCTCCGAACTATCTGCCAATAAATTCTCTTCCTAATGGCCTGGATAATCCTCATAATAGCCGGACTGTTTGAAACAGTGTGGGCGGTAGCCCTGAAGTATTCCGATGGTTTTACGCGCTTATGGCCTTCAGTTATTACCGCTATAGCCATGATTATCAGTCTGTATCTGTTGGCTATTTCGCTAAAGACCCTGCCATTGGGCACTGCCTATACCATCTGGACCGGTGTTGGCGCCCTTGGTGCTGTGATTTATGGTATCTTTGTTTTTGGGGAATCGAGAGAGGTACTTAAGTTATTGTTTGTGATGATGATTCTGGGCGGAATTATCGGGTTAAAGGCTGTATCTTCTAAAGAATTATCCCCCAAGCAGACTGATCAAAGCCAGGCGATAGGAACTCAACCCGAAACCGGCGATCACGCCACGGGCCGCCCCTGAAATAAAGGACTTGTGTCGAAATTCCTCCCTTGCCCAGATGTTGCTCATGTGCACTTCAATCACCGGTGCCTTCACTGATTTAACCGCATCACCAATGGCGACTGAGGTATGTGTGTAAGCACCCGCATTCAGCACAATGCCATCACATCCAAACCCGGCTTCCTGAATTTTATTGATCAGTTCACCTTCAACATTGCTCTGAAAATACTCCAGTTCAACCTGTGGAAATTCCATTTGCAGTGCAGGGATAAATTCATCAAACCCAATTTTTCCATAAGTTTCAGGCTCCCGCTTTCCGGTAAGGTTAAGGTTTGGACCGTTGATGATGCAGATTTTCATATGCTTCTATTCTTTTAGGAAAAGTAGTAATTAGTTCCGTTTGAAAACCGTACGCGATGATGATTCAGGAATAGAGGGAAGCAGGCTATAGATGATCAGCTCCTCGGTACGCGAAGAGTAGGAAATTTTATGATTGGAATGAATGCCATCCGGATAATCATCTGGCAGGAACAACTGAAGCTCATCCTTTTTCTCCAATTTATAACGCAGTGTATCAATGGGTTGACCATCATGAAAATTAAGATAAGCCCGGTTGCTGCTTTTGAACTCAATTTCAATTTTATTGACATCGGCTGTTTGCTCAAGCCAGGGACCGATGATGGAAAATTCATCGGGAAATTCATCCTTATTGCAGGAAATAAGCACAAAAAGCAGTAAGGTAAAAAAAACAGATTTCAATTTCATTATTCAAATACTTATTATAAAAGCGGAAAGCCTATGATATTATTGTTTGTGCAAAGATAAAATTCATGATCATATTAATTGCAAATTTCAAACACCTGTTTGACAATTCGTTATTAACGAATTGCTCAAAATTGCAAAGGCAATTTGCTTTTAACCATCCAAAAGGCTTATCTTTGCAGCGATTTCCAATTGGGGTGCCCTAAACAAACGGGCTGAGATCATACTCATTGAACCTGCTCCGGGTAATGCCGACGAAGGGATGTAGAGAAAACTTGATTGCGGAGGGTTAAAGACCCAATTCAACCTTCCAGAGTTTAATCTAAAAGAATCACATTTATGAAATTACGAATTTTGCTGGCTTTGCTGGCATTGTTGCCATTTTTAAGCATGGCACAAATTTCCCTTAACGGGAAGGTTATGGACGCGCAATCTGGCGCACAACTGCAGGGCGCTCACCTTAACCTGAACAACCGCCTGGTAAGAACAACAACGGATGAACAAGGACTGTTCAACATTTCGGAATTAAAACCAGGCACCTATCGACTGAAAGTTTCTTACATGGGTTACCACACATGGGAGAACCTGATTGAGCTCAGCAGCGACAAGGTGATAAATATTAAGATGGAACCAGCCTCTATCATGAGCGAGGCTGCCATTATCACTTCAACCAGGGCAAATGCAAAAACCCCGGTTGCTTTTCAAAACCTGAATGCCGAAGAAATTTCAAGAAAAGATCAGGGGCGTGATATTCCCTTTTTGCTGGAGCAGATGCCCGGAACAGTCGTTACTTCCGATGCCGGTGCTGGCGTGGGTTACACCGGATTCCGCATCCGGGGAACTGATATGAACCGGATTAACATTACCGTTAACGGAATTCCTCTGAACGATGCCGAATCGCACAGTGTTTTCTGGGTGAATATGCCCGATTTTGCTTCCTCGGTGGGCAGTTTGCAGGTGCAGCGTGGCGTGGGCACTTCCACCAACGGGGCGGCAGCCTTCGGGGCGAGTGTAAATTTACAGACCGCTCCTCCCCCATCCGAAGCTTACGGCACAATTACCAATGCTTACGGCTCGTTCAACACCTGGCGCCACAATGTAGAAGCTGGCACAGGACTTATAAATGGCAAATGGGCGATGGATGCACGCTTGTCGAAATTGAGCTCAGATGGATTTATAGATCGGGCAACCGCTGACCTGAAATCTTTCTATGTTTCAGGAGGTTTTTACGGAAAGAACACCATTGCCAAACTCAATATATTTTCCGGAAAAGAAGTCACTTATCAGGCATGGGACGGCGTTCCATCCTACATTCTTGACACCAACCGCACCTGGAATGGCATCGGCATGTACACTGATTATCAGGGAAAAACGAAATTCTATGAAAATGAAACCGATAACTACCAGCAGGATCACTACCAATTCCTTGTTTCACAACGAATCTCATCACGGATAACCGGAAATTTTGCCATCCACTATACTCGTGGACTGGGTTATTATGAACAGTTCAAAGATGATGAAGATCTGGAAGATTATCTGATTGCTCCGGTTCATATTCCTGGTACCGATAGTACTTTCATCACACAAAGCGACCTGATCCGACGCAAAAACCTTGACAACCATTTTTATGGTTTCACCTGGTCGCTCAATTATGAAAAGGGCAAATTAAACCTGGTAGCCGGTGGTTCGGGCAACATCTATGATGGATTGCACTATGGCAACGTAATCTGGGCGGAGTTTGCACAAACTGCAGGATATGATCACCGCTGGTACGAAGGCACAGGCGATAAACGTGATCTGAATATTTACACCAAAGCACAATATCAGGCCGGCAAAAAACTCAGCCTGTATGCTGATTTACAACTTCGGGGAATAAATTATAGCCTCGCCGGCATTGATGACGACTTACGCGACATTACCCAAAGCCATGATTTCCTGTTCTTTAATCCCAAAGCAGGGCTGTTTTACCAACTGAACAATGCGAACAGCCTCTACCTGAGCTTCGCCATTGCCAACCGCGAGCCCAACCGCGACAATTACACCGATGCCGACCCATCAAAACCTTCACCGGTTGCTGAAACCCTTTTCGACTATGAACTTGGTTATCATTACAATAGCAGTGTAATTAAAGCATCTGTAAACCTGTATTATATGTATTATCGTGATCAGTTGGCCCTTACGGGACAGATTAATGATGTGGGTGCTGCGATAATGGCCAACGTTCCGGAATCTTTCCGTTTAGGAATAGAAATGAGTGGAACGGCCAAAATCACTGAAAAAATTCATGCTTCGGCCAACCTGACCCTGAGCGAGAATAAGATCAAAAATTTCACTGAATTTGTTGATGACTGGGACAACTGGGGTTCACAAATCGAAAATCCGCTTGGGAACACAAATCTTGCCTTTTCACCAAACCTGATTGCGGGAGGAGAAATTGGCTGGGCATTTGCCAAAGGATTTGAAGCTTCCCTGAATGGGAAATATGTATCGCGGCAATACATTGATAATACTTCAGCCAAAGAACGAAGTCTTGACCCCTATTTTGTCAGCAATTTCAGACTAAGCTGGGCTGTGGAACCTGATTTTATGCGCGGTCTGGAAATTAACCTGAATGTGAACAACCTGCTGAATGCAGAATATGAAACCAATGCCTGGGTTTACCGGTATTACAGCGAAGGTAGTTACGGAACCTATGACGGATATTTTCCACAGGCAGGGGTTAATTTTATGATGGGGGTAACGGTGAAACTTTAGTTAAAAACGACAAGGAGACAAGGAGACCGGGAGACAAGGAGAAAGAATTAATTTCTAATTTCTAAAGTCTAATTTCTAAATTATTGTAGTTAGTGCGCGCCTGTCTGCCTGTTGGCAATCAGGCGCGTACTAACTACTTTTCAACAGCTTTCAAAACATCCCCAATCAAGCGGTTAAAATCCATATCGTTGGTCTTTTTAGGTGAGTAGCCCAATACTACAATGGCCATTTCCTGATCGGGAAGGATAAAAACACGCTGCCCGTTGTGCCCCTGGCATCGGTACATATTTGCTGGAGCCGATGGCATTGCTGCATCCAGGTTCAACCAGAAACCTGCGCCATAGGCACCTTTTGTGTTCGGAACAATGGTTCTTGCGTAGTCAACCCAACCTTCGGGCAGAATGCGTTCTCCATTGAAAACGCCGTCCTGAAGATAAAGCAATGCAAAGCGCGCATAATCGCGGGTAGTAGCATAAATATAGGAAGAACCTACCTGCGTGCCCGAAGCATCCACTTCGAAAACGGCATCGGGCATACCGATTTTATTAAACAAGCGGCTTGCCGCAAATTGATAATACGTATTATCATCGCCAATGGCATTGCGCATCAGGTGGTTTACAATGTTGGTTGTACCGGAAGAGTAGTACCAATAAGTGGCCGGATCATATTTAAGCGGCTTTTCATAGGCAAAACGTGCAAAATCAGCCTTATCATGCAGCATTACCGTCACATCGGAACGGTTGCCGTAATCTTCGTTCCACTCCAATCCGCTTTGCATTTGCAGCAGATTGTTGATGGTGATATTTTTACGATCATCATTTTGCCATTCAGCAATGTCAGCCGGAGCGTTGACGTCCCATATACTGTCCATTACCAATATTCCCGTAAGGGCCGAAGTAAAGCTTTTGGCCATTGACCAGGAAAGCAGGCGTGTATTTTCATTCATGCCCAGGTTGTATTTTTCCACAACCGGAATGCCTTTATGAAGCACCAGAAATGAGAAAGCATGACCACCATAAGCACCCTGATCAACAAGGGCTGTAGCAATCTGCTCTACTTTTTGCAGGTCAATTCCTGTTGAGGAATCCGGAAGCACATTCCCCAATGGCCAGGGTGTGGTGTCCTGGGCATAACTCAAAGGAGCCATCTGAGGAAACTTAATGCTTTGCAGGGAATCTTCATCAACGTCACGTACCAATGTGCAACCAAAACCTTCACGATAAATGGCCACCGATTTGCCCCACAAGAAACGACTGGTAACCCTCTTGAGATCATCGTCAACTTTGTTGGAGGTATATTTGATAAACGAAAAATTCAGGTCAAGCGCTTCAACCTCCGCTTGTGAGCGTCCCGAAATAAAAACGGCAGATGCAAGATTTTTTGCAGCATAGCCTGTAATGATGGGCATCAGGGAGTTGAGGTAAAGTGCCCCGGCTATGATTGCACCAAGTAAAAGGGTCAGAAAGCTGTATAGAATTTTCCTTTTCATTGTCATTTTTTTAAATCGGATAAGCAAAGTTAACAGAACATTGGCAACTTATATACACTCATTCATTATTTATCCGCTAAATAATCTTCAAATAGTTAACATTTCACATAGTTTTGCGCCTTATATTTGCGGCTTCCCATCTAAATCCATAAAGCGGTTACTTTTTAACATATTTGAGTGGCCCTAATAAATAAGATATGTTAACATCCTCTCTTCTGGGTTATTTTGTTATACCTTTCATCATTGGTCTTTTTTTGGCCATTACCATGGGTGGCAGTGGAACGGGGCCGGCATTTTCGGCAGCCTATGGTTCAGGTGTTCTGAAGAAAAGTGCCATTGCCGGGCTTTTCGGTATCATGGTGTTTCTGGGGGCAATCATTGCCGGAAAGCAAACTGCCACAACCATCGGCAAGGGGTTGATTGACCCGGGATTAATGAATCTTACTTTAGTATCCATAATTTTATTTTCAGTAGCTATTTCGCTGCTGATTGCAAATATAGCAGGCATTCCACAATCCACCAGCCAATCCACCGTGTTGGCAGTGATGGCTGCGGCAACCTTTTTTGATCAGGGAAATCCACATAAACTTTTTACAGAAATCGTTCCGGCATGGTTAATTTTACCGGTGATCGCCTATTTCATCAGTTACCTGATGGGGAAGTATATCTACCGGCCCATGCGAAAACGGGGGCTCACCATATCCCGGTCGAGCAATGTAAACAGTAAGCCGGTGCTGAATGCGATTATTGTTTTTATGTCGCTGTATGTTGCCTTTTCCATCGGAGCAAACAACGTAGCGAATGCCGCTGGCCCCATCGCTTCAATGACGGCCAATGAGCTTGGCATTATTGATACAAAAGGCTTCAACCTGCTGCTTACCTTTTCTGTATTTATGATTGCCCCTGCGTTTGGCATAGGCAGCTCGATTTTTGGTACCAAAATCCTGAAAAACACCGGGAAGGAAATTGTACTTTTTGGCAAATTTGAAGCGATAATTATTTCCTTTGTATCCGCAAGCCTCCTGCTACTGGCCTCGGTTACCAAGGGTATTCCAACTTCATTGGTGCAATTGAATGTGGCGGCCATTCTTGGCATTGGCGTTGCAAAACTTGGGCCACGAAACATCTTCATGAAAACCGAAGTCAGGAAATTCTTCCTTATGTGGCTGATTGCACCGATTATAGCCTTTTGTTTGTGTTATGCCTTAATCGCGTTGGCACATCATTATCAATTCATTTGAAACATACTGGCATAAATAAAGCGAGCGGAATTTTAAGTTCCGCTCAGCCCCATTTTTACAAAATCTTTTTCAGCTAAGCTTAGCCAAAACTTCCTTAATCCTTCGTGCAGCTTCAATCAAGTCCTTTTCGGAAGTAGCATACGAAAGCCGGATGCAATTGTCGGAGCCAAATGCCTCACCCGAAACAAGCGCCACATAAGCGTTATCAAGGATGTAATTACATAGGTCGGTCCCGTTTTTAATTACCGTCTCCCCATTTCTCATGCCAAAATAATGACTTACTTCCGGGAAGAAGTAAAACGCGCCATCGGGCAAATTGGTTTTAAAGCCCGGAATTTCATTGATGAGGTTAAAAAACAGATCCCGTCTTTGCCTGAATATTTTAACCATTTCCTTCAATTGTGCTGATTCATCCGGATTGGTCTCAATCGCAACAATGGCAGCCCTTTGCGCTATGCTGTTGGCACCACTGGTAACCTGGCCCTGAAATTTGTCGCACGCTTTGGCAATTTCAAGATTAGAAACGCTGTAGCCCAACCTCCAGCCGGTCATGGCAAATCCCTTTGAAACACCATTGACAATGATTACGCGATCGCGGATGCTTTCAAACTGAGCGATGGATTCATGCTTTCCATTAAAATTAATCAATTCATAAATTTCATCAGAAATGATAAAAATGTGTGGATGTTTTTCAAACACTTTAGCCAAAGCTTCCAATTCCTGGCGTGAATAAACCGAACCTGTGGGATTGCAGGGACTGCTAAAAATAAATACCTTGGATTTTGGCGTTATGGCCTCCTCAAGTTGAGTGGGAGTGATTTTGAAGTCATTCTCAACCGTTGCCTGAATTCCCACAGAAACACCTTCTGCCATTTTGATGATTTCACGGTATGAAACCCAATAGGGCGCTGGCAAAATAACCTCATCGCCCGGGTTAACCAATGAAAGCATGGTATTGGCAAGCGCTTGTTTAGCACCTGTTGAAACCACAACCTGATCGGGCTTGTAATCCAGATTATTGTCCCTTTTCAACTTCTCGCAGATGGCTTTGCGAAGTTCAGGATAGCCGCTCACCGGTGGGTAAAAGGTAAAATTCTGATCCAGCGCTTCTTTTGCAGCCTGCTTGATGTAGTCAGGTGTGTTGAAATCGGGTTGCCCGATGCTGAGATTGATCACATCAAATCCCTGTTCCCTAAGCTCGCGGCTTCTTCTGGTCATGGCCAGGGTTTCCGATTCGGAAAGTTTGTTGATTCTGTCAGAAAGTATATCCATAGCTATAAAATGTGTGTGTGTGCGTGGTTTCACCGTAAAGGCAACAAATGTAAAGAAATTAAAATTCAGGAAACAAGCATTTTGCTAACTAAAAGTACGATTTTTTACGACCTTTGCATCATAACCTCTTAAATATGGCGATTATGTATATTTTGCGCGATTTGGTACTCATTCTTGTCCCGGCACTGCTTGTGGGTGCCACGGCATTTTTGGTGTTGAAAAACCTGTTAAAAGCCGAAGAGCTGAATCGGCTTCATTCACAAGATGGTGAAAAATTCAAACTTATTGCACCGCTGAGGTTGCAGGCTTATGAGCGCATGATTATGCTGCTGGAACGTATTGCTCCGTCACAGCTTATTATGCGTAACATCATTAATGGACAAAGTGCTGCTGAGTTACAGAATGTGCTTATTTCAAATATCCGCCAGGAGTTTGAGCACAATTTATCCCAGCAGGTTTATATTTCGTCCAATGCCTGGGAACTCATAAAAAATGCAAGGGAAGCCGTCGTTTCTGACATCAACTCGGCAGCCGAAAAGCTTAATGAAAAGGCATCAGCCACCGATCTGGCACAGGCGATTTTTGAAAATGACATTACCGGCGATGCTTCAACCTTATACAAAGCATTGGAATTTTTAAAGAAAGAGGTAAGGGAAAACTATTTTTAGTTACTTAAGACCAAAAGCTACCATTTACTAAATTTCTTTACGAAATTACCTGCACTCGTTTCTATCTCAAGCAGATAGATTCCATTTTGAAGGAAACCGATATTGAGTAATATTTCCTTCCCACCATATTTTTTGCTCAACAATACTGTCCCTGAAATACCAACGATGCGCAGGTTTAATATTTCGCCGGATGAAACTATATTCAGCACATCACTTCCTGGAAACTGAGCTATAACCACCTGATTTTCAACCTGATTTTCATCAATTGACTGAGGGCCAACCTGAATATAGGCTTCTTTGACCAATGTCTCCTTATTTATTCCATTGTCTATCTCAAGACTCACCGTATAACTTCCTTCATCGGCATAGGTATGCTGTGGATTCTTTAGTGTGGAGGTAGATCCATCACCAAAATCCCACAACCACGAATTTATGTAGCGATCAACATAAGTTTTTGCATAGGATTCATTCGTAAGAGCTTTAAAATAGCCTGATGGAGGTTCGTCAATGATATTATTTTTGATGATAATATCGCCTGTTTGCCCATCAATATCGCAAACATGCCAATAATGGCCACTTCCGGAGGAAGGCACCTGTACTGTATAGAGCAATCCATCCACACCATAGATTTGAACCACCGCATGAGAAAGGGTAATGGAAGGATTTTCAGAAAAATTACGGACATAATAGCTATAATCCCCAGGCCGGAGTTCATAAATGGTCATGGTTTCAGGGCCAAACCCCGATGTGATATCAAAGTCAAGCCTCGCGAAAGGGGCGGTGGTAATACTGCCCTTATTATCAAAGAAAACATGATATTCATTGCCTTCTATTTCAGGTGTGAGCAAGTGGGAATCAAGATCGGTGGGTGTGGCACCCCAGTTTAGCACAAAGCGCACATTTCCTTCCTGAAGCTCAGGCGAAAGGGACAGATTGAGATTCAATGTATCCCCGGGTGGTAAGGAAACCTGTTCATTCACATACGTAAGGTATCCCGGTTTTGAACAACTTACCGTATGGGTATTTTCGGTAGATTGATCATTGAATTGTACCAAAAGCGGAGCACTGCCATAAACCGGGCTTGCACCAAAAGCAGGCACCAAGCTTCCCGAAGGCACCTGAGCAATGGAATAATTGCCATCCTGATCGGTGAAGGTGCAAAGCCCGGCAATACAAACTTCAGCCCCGGGAATGGCCTGCCCGTTCAATGCATTGGTAACCTGACCACCAATTACAGAAACATCAGACAATTGCGTGCTAAAACGAAAATCATCGACCATGAAAATAAAGGCCTCATCCGAAACACACTGTATGGCAACATAAATGGTTTGCCCATCAAACGCTTCCAGGTTAAATATTATTTGCTCCCATGCAATAGCCGGGGCAGTAATATAATTGGGACCCGAGATGATGGTAAAACTTTCGGGACGGGTATCCGTTGTTGAAATTCCGACCTTATATCGTTCAAGTCCGAACTGGGAAGTGTATGATTTTACGTAAAAAGAAACCGAAGTGTTGGTTCCGGCCACAAGTGCAGGAGAGATCAGCCAGTCGTTATTTTTTGTTCCGTTGGCTGAAAAACTGACAACCAATCTATCCCCTGTGTGCGGAAATATTCCCGGATTATCCATTGCCGGCGAAGTTGCCAATGGGTTGAAAACGATAAACGACATGGGTTCATACTGATGCGGGAAACTTACATTTTCGATGCCCCAGGTAGGTCTTTCATCGACATCGAGCGTTGTCCAGGGCGATAAATCCAGGGCAAAATCAGTGTATCCTTCAAAACCCTCTTCAAAAATCCACGCACTTCTCTGAGCAAAAATCAAGTTATGACTAATCGCCAGGCAAATCAACAGAAGTGATATTTTTTTCATCGTTGGTTTCAATTATTCAAAAATAGGAATAAACGACTAATTGAGGGCATTTTTGCAATAAATATCCATATCAAAAACGGTCAACGTTATTAGGCATCCACAATTCACACCCTAAAACCTATAACCTAAAACCTATAAGCTGTTCCAAACATAATAAAAAAAGAGCCGTCTTTGCAGACGGCCCTCCAGGGTAGTTAGCCAAATCAACAATTAATCGACAACCTGGATTTTTGAAGTAGTTATAGTGTTTCCGGCAATGATTTTCAAAACATACAGTCCGGAAGGAAGTGAGGAAGCATCAACATTGATCATTTGTGCACCAGATGACAGGTTGCCCATATCAGACTGGCTTACTAACTGACCATTCATGTTGTATATACCGTAGCTTACTATACTGCTGCTACGAAGGTCAAAAGAAAGATTCACAACATCGCGTACCGGGTTAGGATAAACTTTCAATCCTGTTGCAATCTCATTTTTCTCAACACCAGTTGTGTTGCCAAGGGTTACAAATGCACCACCTGTCGGCAGAACAGCAAATATTCCAAACGGCGCACCGTTATTGTTTACTGAAGGATCGAGGAAACCAGAAGCAATTACAGTAAGTGCCTGGCCCTGAAGTGAAAGATCTCCTAAAGGTGCATTAAATGTTGCAACAGTAACCTGTCCACTTGCATCGCGAATGTCAAGTTGATAATTCGCGGTTGGAAGTTCGAGATATCCTGAAAATTCACCGTAGGATAAATCATCTACAACAGTGCCTGCTCCGGCATATACTTCAACAACATCAACTGTTGGGGCATCGGTAGAACCGTGGAATACAAGAATATCGGTATTTGAGGGAGAGGTAGCTGCCTCGCGGCCCATACCATATACATAGATATCAAAAGGAGTGGCAGGTGTGTAACCTGTGGGAACAACTATACCATTGGCTACGAGAACGTAGGTTTCACCATCCATAAGGTTGTAGGTAAAACGGGCAAGGGCATTGGTCGTATCGGTTGAGTTGGCAGGCTGAATAACCACGTCAAAATCAATACCGGCAGGTGCATCAATGAAAGGAGATGCAGTGCGGAAAGCAAAGTTATCAATAAGTAATTGATCGTTGAGCCATACGTCCACCTGTGCGGCAGCAGCATCGGCTGAGTTGTGAATAACCTGTAAGCGAGCCATAGCGGTGTGAACAGGAAGTTCAACCAAAGCGCCACCTGCAGGAAGTGCAACAAACAATCCAAAAGCAGGACCATCATTGTTTACTGCCGGATTTAAGAATCCTGAAGCAACAACTGCCATAGCAGCACCGTCTAAACCAAGCGTGGCAAGTGGAGCATCATACATGGCTACGGTTACTGTTCCGGTTTCATCTTTAACGGCCAACACATAGTCATTGGTAGGTAGTTCAAGGTATCCGGCAAAATCGCCATAAGAAAGGTTATCAACTATGGTTCCTGCACCTGCACCGGTTTCAACAACATCAACGGTTGGAGCATCAGTAGCACCATGGAATACAAGTACATCACTATTGGTAGCTACGCTGGCTGCCTCGCGGCCCATACCATATACATAGATATCAAAAGGAGTAGCAGGTGTGTAACCTGTGGGAACAACAATACCATTGGCTACGAGAACATAGGTTCCACCATCCATAAGGTTGTAGGTAAAACGGGCAAGGGCATTGGTGGTATCGGTTGAGTTGGCGGGCTGAATGACCACGTCAAAATCAACACCGGCAGGTGCATCAATGAAAGGAGATGCAGTGCGGAAAGCAAAGTTATCAATAAGTAATTGATCGTTGAGCCATACGTCCACCTGTGCGGCAGCAGCATCGGCTGAGTTATGAATGACCTGTATGCGGGCCTGTCCAAAGACGGCGAGTGCAGGTAATAAAAACAGGCCAAACAAGAAGGAACGGAAAGTAAAATTGATGTTTTTCATCTTGATTTTGGTTTTGGTTATTTTAATTTGGTTAACTTACGATAATATAAACTCAGGAAAAATCATTTTGTTTAATACTTTTCTTTTTTTATTAAACATATTTTTCTTAATATTTCGTTATTTATGTATTTTATCAATTTATATTATTGATTTATAGTAATTTACAATTTTAATAAATTTTATCCGCTTGTTTAACTATTTATTTCATTCATTAAACTATTTTTGCACAATCACAAAACAAACCTCATAGTCAACTGTTTATTTGAAAGTTAATCTTCTTGCCTTCATTAACCATATTGAATGGGGAAAACATTTCAGAAATCACCAGGAGGCTTTTCTACAAGGTGTGAAGCATTGATCAGTTAATAACTAAACATTCAAGTATATGCCTGTCTTCAAAACAACCCAATTGGTTAAAACCGATATTAACAGATGCTGGGAGTTCTTTTCGGACCCGGAAAACCTGGCCTACATCACACCACCGGAAATGGACTTTAAGATTCTTTTCCCCAAGCCTATGCCTTCGATGTATCCGGGGATGATTATCAGTTACCTGGTTAGTCCTCTATTAAAGGTAAGAATGGAATGGATAACAGAAATAACCCATGTTTCAAAACCCCACTATTTTGTCGATCTGCAGCTCAAGGGCCCGTATTCATTGTGGCATCACCAACACCATTTTGAAGTTGTGCCCGAGGGAATAAAAATGACTGATATTGTAACCTACACCCTACCAATGGGAAAAATTGGCGAACTAATTGCCGGTTGGTTTATCCGCAGAAAGATTCATTCGATTTTTGAATACCGGCAAAAGGTCATTGACGAAACGTTCGTGTAATACCAATCCTGCTACTTTATCGCTGAAAAGTTCCTTATATTTTATAGTTTTGCAGCGAATTTAGTTATACAGGCTACACCACATGTTAAAGACGCGCAAATCATTAATTACAGGATCAATAGCTATTTGCATTTCTGCCACCATGTGGGGACTTGATGGCATCGTTCTGACGCCCCAATTGTATAACCTTGATATTACTTTTGTCGTATTTATTTTACATGCCATTCCTTTCTTATTGATGAACATCCTGTTTTTTAGGAAATACAGATTTCTAAAAACATTTAAAGGCAAGGATTTTCTCACTCTTTTTCTGGTAGCACTCACAGGGGGAGCCTTGGGCACAATGGCTATAGTCAAGGCGCTCTTTTTAGTTGAATTCAAAGAATTATCGGTAGTCGTTTTGCTTCAGAAATTACAACCAGTATTTGCCATAGTTCTGGCAGCCATTCTATTGCGTGAAAGATTAAATAAAAACTTTACATTCTGGGCAACCATAGCCATTATTGCCGGCTATTTTCTAACTTTCGGGATTGATTTTCCCCACTTTAATTCAGGAGAAAAAACTGGCCTGGCAGCAGCCTATTCACTGCTTGCCGCATTTTGTTTTGGATCTGCCACCGTGCTTGGGAAGAGCTTATTGAACAATCTATCTTTCTCCACGGCAACATTTTATCGCTATGGATTTACGACACTAATAATGCTGGTATTTGTAATTATTGGAAATCATCTGTTTGAATTTCAAAATGTTACCTTCGAAAATTGGAAAATTATTATCATCATCTCCCTGACGGTTGGCTCTGGTGCGATTTACCTTTATTATTTCGGCCTCAATAAAGTGCCCGCGATGCTTGCTTCTATTTTTGAACTGTGCTTCCCATTGTCAGCCATTCTTTTTGATTATGCCTTCCACGGAAAAACCCTTAGTTTAGTGCAATGGATAAGTGTGGCCATCATGCTCACGGCTATCGTAAAAATCAATACATCAGGCCAAAAGCCACGATCAATTCAAATAAAAGCAGTGTAAAATAGTTGTGTTTCTTGAATGTAGCGCATCCCTACCGAAGGCATTCCGGTATTTATTGCATCATTCCTTCAATCCATTATTCCTACTCCAAATAAACGCATAAGCCCCAAACAAAATAGTGGTTACCCCCTGAATCCAAATTGGAGTTGAAAACAGCCCGGCGCCCAGCAATGCGGAAGAGATAAATATTGATTTTAGCAGGTAATACACTGCCTTGCTCAGTACAATAGCTGAAATCATGGCCGTAAAGTTGTTGCGCATCCGCTCTTTCAATACATAAAACAGCCAAACATTCAACGTGAGCTCAGCAGAGATTAACACCATTTTATAAAAAACCGGATGGGCAGATATAGCAAACGAAAATAAAGGGAGCGTAGCAGCCAGGAGAAAAGCATTGCGTTTATCGCCATGAACCATAGCCAACACAACCATAATTCGCATTGGCTCAACAAGATACAATGGAAAATTCAAAAGATGCGAAAGTGCCGGAGTAAAATAGATAAATAATATGGCAGTCAGATTTATTAAAATACTGCTTATCATTGTTTTGCGTGGCGTGGCAATTGCGTTCATAAACGCTGAATTTAAGATTGGATTTAATCAACATCAATAGAACACAAAAATACCTTATTGTTTTAATACTACAATTATTTTTAAAAAATCTTATCCATTTTTCACGAATTTCCTATTTTTACCATCAGATTCAATCAATCTTAAGTCAATCATCAGGTAATTCAAAGTAAATGTATTGGTTATGAAACGTCGCGACTTTTTGGTTCAGGGAGTAAGTGCAGGTCTGGTGACCGGTGCTGCCATGGGATTTGGAGGAATTACCAGCCTTGCCTCTACATTACCTGGTCCAAACAATTGGGATTTGGTGGCAGTGCGTGATGGGGAGCCTGAGGTAATGTTTGACCGGGCCATTGCTTCCTTAGGCGGCATGACCAGATTTGTTAAGAAAGGTCAAAAGGTGGTTGTAAAACCCAATATTGGTTGGGATGTAAGCCCCGAACGCGCCGGAAATACAAACCCTAAGCTGGTTAGTAGGATAATTAAGCATTGTCTGGATGCCGGGGCTTCAGAAGTTTACGTTTTCGACAACACCTGTGATGCATGGAATCTTTGCTATAAAAACAGCGGTATAGAAAAAGCAGTAAAAGATAGTGGCGGGAAAATTGTCCCGGGAAATACCGAAGGCTATTATCAAACGGTTAAAATTCCCCGGGGTAAAAGCCTGAAGGAAGCGAAAGTACATGAACTCATCCTTTCTTCTGATGTATTTATCAATGTTCCGGTACTGAAGCACCACAGCTCTGCCAGCATTTCGCTATCGATGAAAAACCTGATGGGCATAGTTTGGGACAGGCGTTACTGGCACCGCAATGATCTTCATCAATGCATTGCCGACCTGGTTACCTGGCGCACGCCTACCCTGAATGTGATTGACGGCTACAGGGTTATGATGCGTAACGGCCCACGCGGTGTTTCAGAAGCCGATGTAGTCACCATGAAACAATTAATCATTTCTGCTGATATTGTGGCCGCCGATGCCGCTGCCACCAGGATTTTCGGAAGCAAACCCGAGGATATTCCGCACATCCGCATAGCCAATGAAATGAAGGTAGGTACCATGGCACTTGACAAACTTTCCATCAATAGAATCAAAATTTGAAATGCGAAAATTGTATTGGCTCAAGACTGTCAGAATCTGCATATCCCTACTTTTCCTTCTCTTAACTGGAATTATCTTTCTGGATCCAGCCCAATGGATTCCAACATGGGCAACTCAGGCGGTGGCATGGCCACAATTTGCACCTTCATTGATTCAATTCATGCATAATGCTGCCTGGATTGCCACTGGTTTTCTCGTTTTTATTATTCTTACGTTTCTTTTTGGAAGGATTTACTGCTCCTCGGTTTGCCCGATTGGAACATTGCAGGACATTATAGGATGGATACGTCGCAAAATATCCAAACCAAAAATCCTGAAATATGCCCACGCCAATAACATTTTGCGCTATTCTATATTGGCCCTGACCGTGATTTTATTTATTGCAGGTAGTTCCCTCCTTGTCAATTTACTGGACCCTTACAGCAATTTTGGCCGGATTATGAACAATCTGATACGGCCGGCAGTGCTCACTGGTGGCAATCAGTTGGCGGGTGTACTCGAAAAAAATGACATTTTCTGGATGCCAAAAAGCATTTTGAATTTTCATACGGTTTCCATTATTTTTTCCACAGGCTTTTTACTAATAGTCGGTTGGATGTCAGCAACCCGGGGTAGGTTATATTGTAACACCATCTGCCCGGTTGGAGCATTGCTCGGACTGGCATCAAAATTTTCCCTTTTTAAAATATCGATAAACAAAACCAGTTGCAACAGTTGCGGCCGCTGTGCGAAAGTCTGCAAAGCACAATGCATTGATGTTAAAACAAAAGAAATTGATTATTCCCGCTGTGTTACCTGTTATAATTGTCTTGATGCCTGCCCTGATGATGGCGTTCTATACAATTTAAAGACGAAAAACCTGAACCCAAACCAGGAAAGCGCTCATAACCGCAGAACCATAATAAAAGCATCCATGCTCATTACGGCCTTTGTGAGTACCCGTGCATTTGCAACCCGCGTAACTGGTGGCGCTAAACCAACCACTATTTCCGAAGAGAAGGAAAACATCGCATCACCTCCCGGTTCCTCTGGCCATCAGCATTTTAACGACGCCTGTACTGCATGTCACTTATGCGTGAGTGTTTGTCCAACCCACGTTTTACAACCTTCGTTTCTTCAATATGGACTGCATGGCCTTATGCAGCCTTACATGGATTACCACGCCGGGTTCTGCAATTTTGAATGTACATTATGTGGTGATGTCTGTCCAACCGGCGCCATTCAAAAAATATTACCTGAGCAGAAAAAACTTACGCAATTGGGTGTTGCTCACTTTATCAAGGAAAATTGTGTAGTATATACCGACAATACAGACTGCGGCGCCTGCTCGGAACATTGCCCCACCAAAGCAGTAAATATGGTACCCTACAAAGATGGGCTGACTATACCAGAAGTTGACGATAAAATATGTATAGGTTGCGGAGCGTGTGAATATGCCTGTCCTACAAAGCCATACAGGGCCATTTTTGTTGAAGGCAATCTACTTCATGCCCTGGCGGATGAACCTGTTCAGGAGGAAATTAAAATAAAAGAAACTACTGAGGACTTCCCCTTTTAATAAAAAAGAGGACCGAAGTCCTCTTTAAAAAATCAATTATTCTTCAATCAATTATTTCCCCTCTTTCCACAACCATTTATAAACAAAACCGGCCAGGAGTGCGCCGATGATTGGCATTACCCAGAAAAACCACAACTGTTGCAAGGCAATTCCTCCCTCCAAAATAGCAGGACCGGTACTTCTGGCTGGATTAACAGAAGTGTTGGTTACCGGAATACTGATCAGGTGGATAAGTGTCAAACCAAGTCCAATGGCTATTGGTGCAAGGCCTTTTGGTGCGCGCGCATCCGTAGAACCAAGAATAATTATAAGAAACATAAAAGTCATTACAACTTCAATTAAAAGTGCCGACATGTATGGGTATCCTCCGGGAGAATGCTCTCCATAACCGTTAGAAGCCAACCCTCCTGTGTAACCATCCTTCCCTGAAGCTATCAAATACAAGACAAATGCTGCAAAAATAGCACCTGCAACCTGAGAAATGATGTAAGGTAGAAGTTCTGATGTTTTGAACCGTCCTCCGGCCCACAAACCCAGTGAAACCGCAGGATTTAGATGACACCCTGATATATGGCCAATTGCGAAGGCCATTGTTAAAACTGTTAATCCAAAGGCCAGCGCCACACCTGCGAAACCGATCCCCAGTTCAGGATAGGCTGCTGCAAGAACTGCACTTCCGCACCCTCCCAATACCAGCCAGAAAGTTCCTAAAAACTCTGCTGCAACTTTTTTAGTTAATGACATATGCTCTTGTTTTAAGGTTAGATGTTACAAAAATAGTAGTTTTTATTTCAGTGCTTACTTGTTTTGGCGAATAACTGACAAAATAAACTTATCAAATTCAATAAATTAAAGGTTAATATAATATTCCCAGAGTGTATATATCACAATACTCCACTAATAAAATATATGTTGTTTATTATCTATTTGCTACAAATTTGAAATTAAGTTTTAAAATCCTTTAAAATCATCCCGATAGCTATCGGGATTGCGTCTTTGCGTCACTTCTACTGGTTCGACAAGAGCTCACCAACCAAAGCTCAGTGCATTGCTTTGCGTGGGGGGAAATTTAACGGACTATATATCAGGCACAAGCCTATAGTAGGGAAACATAGCTTAATCACAAATGGATTGAAAATAGAGTTTCTTAACGAATTCCCATATCAGGTTTATCATTGTTTTCCTAACTTGACTGAAATTGGAAGTGGAAAGTGGGTATCTAAAAAATATGGAGATAAGATTCCAGATCACTGTTGCCCGTAAAAATTGTTATTAATCATAGAAGCCCTTGACATATATCGTCCCCGCCTGAACGACTCTTGTTTTTATACTAATCAGCTAATGTCAGTCGGGCAGGCCTACAGGACTTTGAATAATAAGGAGTTCCTTCTTTCCCATATATCGTCCATACTGGACTTATCCCTTTAGGGATAATATATTGGCAGACAAACGATTACAAATTCAAACCCAAGTCCCGTATGGACGAGATATATTTACACCGGACAATAGTGATTATTAACCAATAAATAGATCGAAAAGTGGCAGTTAATCTTATTTACTTCAGTAAAATGCCCATAAACAGCGCTATATTTTCAAGTTTAGTAAGCTTTCGCAAAGTTCATTTGTTCAATTACTTCCTGTTGATTGGATTTTCAGGAAACCTGGAAAACAACTGGCAAGAAATCAGGCAAAACACATTACAAATTTATCTATATCAGGAAGACTGCTTTTCATAATCAGAGATAGAATATATGCAATTGACATTTAATTGAGTAAATTATTGGATAACAATTCCCACTTCTTTATCAGTGGTCAGAACCCTTTATAATGTGTTTTACATTTGGTTTCAGATTAAGACTGTACTTTCCAATTAGGGACGAAACATAAAAGTAAATACCTTTGCAAAATGTTTTTCAGATCCAACCCAGATTTAAATTGCACTTTACCATATCTGTACCAAAAGTATTCCAGAAGAGGAAGCATCTCTGTTTAAACGATTTTAACCGAAGCATTTAAAATATCTGAAAATAATGAAACTGAAAACATTTAACTCATTTGTCTCGCGAAGCTATCAAAAATGAAGAAGATCTGGATTTTACTTTTCGCAACACTTGTCTGCAGTACAATGCTTCAGGCACAGCAAGCCAAACGTATTGTATCGCTCGTTCCCTGGGTGACTAAAAGCATATATCTGATGGGCGAACAAAGCCGCCTGGTAGGCTGCACCAGCTTTTGCCCGGTTCAATCGTCTGATAAAGTACAGGTTGTGGCTAATTCAATGAATATAAATATTGAAAAAATCTATACCCTTAAACCGGATCTGGTTTTTGCATCATCCCTGAATAAACCCGAAACCATTGACAACCTAAAAAAACTAGGCATCAAAGTGGTACTTCAGAACTATCCTGAGTCGTTTGATCAGATTTGTGCTTCTTTCATACAAATTGGCGAATTGGTTGGTCAAAGTTTAAGAGCCAACGCAATTGTGAATCAGCAAAAAGCCCGCTTAACCAAATTAAAAGCAGGCATTCCGCCGGGGAAAAGCCCAAAAGTCTTTATTCAGATTGGCGCCAAACCTTTATTTTGCGCTGTTCCTGATACCTTTATGGACGATTTTATTCAGTTTTCGGGAGGAAAAAACACTGCGTCCGAACTTAAATCAGGAAGTGTAACACGTGAATATGTGCTCTTACAAAATCCGGATATCATATTTATAGTGACGATGGGAATTGTGGCGAAAGAAGAAAAAGACATCTGGATGGGATACACCAGCCTTTCAGCAAGCAGATATAAGAAGATTTTTATTCTGGATGCCGACAAAACCTGTAGCCCAACCCCTATTTTATTTGTGGATGCTCTTGAGGAAATGATTGGATTGATGTACTGAAACATTATCAGCTCAAAAAAAGATAAATAATCAGTAATCAGAAGTAATTTCAGTGTTAAATCAGCAAAAGGAATAAGTTGTTTTAAAATGCAGAAAAAATACATCAAATGGTCGTTTTTTATAGCCGGATTGATTATCCTGCTGCTTGCGTCTGTGGCTTTATCGCTATCCATTGGTGAAATAAATCTGGGATTTTGGGATATTTTCAGCATTCTCGCCAGGGGTAATGATGGTATGGAATACACCATACTCAGCCAGATACGTATTCCACGAATATTCCTGGGCATTGCCATCGGAGGGTCGCTAAGTCTCGCGGGGGTGCTGCTACAGGGTGTTTACCGCAATCCACTGGTTGAGCCTTACACTATGGGTATTTCAGGAGGAGCATCACTTGGCGTGGCAATTGCTATCGTTTTTGGCCTACATCAGGCCCTTGGCTCTTTTGTGCTGCCGCTGGCCGGTTTTACAGGCTCTTTTCTGATCATTTTTCTGGTATATACAATCAGCACCCGACGAGGCCGGATTAACATTCAAACCATGTTACTCACCGGGGTTATGATTAGCTTCATCGCTTCTTCATCCATGATGTTTCTTATGGCAATTACCAGCTCGGAGAATTTGCATGGCATTATATTCTGGATCATGGGATCGCTTGACGAACCGGATATGTCGCTGATATATTTTTCGCTGATTGTTGCAGTAACCTCATTATTAGCTTCGTACTTCTTTGTTCAGCCTCTAAACGCACTTCGTCTTGGAGAAGAGAAAGCCAAACACCTGGGAATCAATACCGATGTAGCCATCAAACTGTTGTTCCTGCTGTCGTCGCTACTGGCCGGCGTTTGTGTTGCCGTTGCAGGGGTTATTGGATTTGTTGGTCTTATCATTCCACACCTGATGCGATTGGTGGTTGGCTCCGACTACCGTATACTGCTGGTCACCTCCTTTTTGTCGGGCTCCATATTCCTGGTTTTGTCAGATGTAATCGCCCGTACCATTATATCTCCAAACGAACTCCCTATCGGAGTGATAACCGGTATTGCCGGCGGTATTGTTTTTTTACTGATGATGAGCCGTACTTCACTAAAAAGCACAACCAGCAACCAATGATCAGCCCGCACATCATCAACATACAAGAACTTTGCTGCGGATATCCGAAATTTCAGCTGTCCGAAATCAGCATTGACGTGCCCAAAGGTTCATTCACCGGAATCATTGGACCAAACGGATCAGGCAAAACCACGCTGTTTCGCGCTATTTCAGGAACCCTGAACATCAAATCAGGGAATATTCTATTGAATAACAAGAACCTTCAATCGCTGACTTCACGCCAGAGAGCGCAAAAAATTGCCATTGTAAGCCAGTTTATCGAGACCGCTGAAATGAGCGTTGAAGACTATGTATTGATGGGTAGAATTCCTTACCATAGTAAATTTAATTTTTTTGAGAATGACGAGGATTTCCGGATTGCACGGAAATATATGGAGATGGCCAACATCTGGAAGTTTAAAGACCAGATGCTTTCAGAATTAAGTGGTGGGGAACAACAGTTGGCTGGTATTGTGCGTGCACTCACGCAACAACCTGACTTGCTTTTGCTCGACGAGCCTACTTCTCACCTGGACATTTCGCACCAGGTCCACCTTTTAAATATTTTGCAGCATCTGAATCAGGAAATGCAGTTGTCGGTGCTCATGGTAATTCATGATCTGAACCTGGCCTCGGAGTATTGCGACCAGCTTATTTTGGTTAATCAGGGTAAAATTCATACGCAAGGTCCTCCTGAAGAAGTTCTTACTTACCAGAACATTGAAGATGTATATGATACTGTGGTGGTAACACAAAACAATCCACTATCGGGCAAACCTGCTATTTTCCTGGCTTCGGCAAGGGTATTGAAGGAATTAAAAGAAAAATCAGCCCATACAGGCGATAAACAATAGCCAAAGAAGCACATATTTTATCCCGACAGTTAACAGTGCGCTATGTTTAACCTAAACAATTTCACTATGACCAAAATAGCAGTAAATAAATCAACATACAATTACAATACTTTTACTCCCTTAAGTAACAGTGCTAAATCCACTTAGAAAGCCGTTCTGGCGATAAAAACGACTTAGCTAGAAAGTAGAGAATAAATGTATCTTAAAAAAAAATCTATTCCTAAACAGCTACTTGTGTTTGTTGGCCCAGCCGTTCTGGGCCTCATGGTTAATGCGCTCTATAATATTGTCGACCGGATATTTGTTGGACAATTTGTGGGAGCTAAAGGCCTGGCCGCAGTTACAATGGTATTTCCTGTATCCTTGCTTCAATTTGGATTTGTACTTTTATTCGGTAGCGGAACAGGTGTATTAATCGCAAAATATTTAGGTGAGTCAAACGCTGAAAAAGCCGAAGTAGCGCTTGGAAATATGATTGCAGGACTTTTGATAACCATAGTGTTATTTACTTCGTCCGGATTATTGTTTTATAAACCGTTATTGGGCGTCTTCGGAGCCCGGGGTGAGCTTCTAAACTTATCTGCTTAGTATCTGCAAATAATTGTTTTAGGGTTTCCCCTATCATTTTTTATTGCGCTGGAATTTACCTGTCGCGCAGAAGGAAATCCACGTTTACCGGCATTGCTTATTTTAATCTCATCGATTATCAACATCGCTCTCGACATTGTTTTTATGAAAGGCTTTGGCATGGGAGTTCGTGGAGCAGCAATGGCCACAATTATAGCACAGGGCATAAATAGTATATTCTTAATCGCATACTATGTAAGAGGAAAAAGCCTGATAAAACTAGTCTGGAAAAATATTAAACTGCAAAAAGATGTAATTTATCCTATTCTATTGCTGGGTTTAGCACCGTTTATTATGGATAGTGCAACCAGTATACAAAACATGATTGCCAATGGTTTGTTGCTTCAATCGGGAGGAACACAGGCTGTAGCAGTGATGGGAATTATTTTTGGTGTCAATGTTTTCTTTATGATGACGGCGCTTGGCATTGGCGATGGAATACAACCAATAATTAGTTTTAATCTTGGGGCCAAAAAACACCTCCGAAACTACAAAACCTTACTTTACACTATGGCTATTGTAGGATCGATAGGCATTTTAGGCGTATGCTTATTAGAAATTTTTCCAAATCTAATCATCACCATTTTTATCGATAAAAACGAAGACATTACACACCTGGCCAAAACAGCTTTACGGATTTTTGCATTATCAATCCCATTTTATATGGTTCAAATATTAGCTACACGTTTTTTTCAGGCGCTACAAGAAAACAAGATTGCTATATTTTTTGCTATACTTAGACCTATTCTTCTTTTCGTACCTGTCGCTTATACTTTAAACTGGATGTTTGGCTTAAACGGTATTTGGACCTCCTTTGTGGTAAGTGATGGTTTGGCCGCTATAATTTCATTATTCTTCATAAGGAAAGCGTATCCTAAACCAATAGGATTTGCAAGACGAAGGACAGTTAAGATTTAATTAAACAGATTGCAGAATTACTAAGCAAGCTTTTGTTTCTTTCGAAATAGAGTGGGAGCATTTCTTTTTATATTATTATCAATGACTTCAAAGCACAATATGGTCATTTGCCTGATTGGTCATTTTTATATGATCAATCGCCAATATTTATAATTAGTGCATGGATTCAGTCGCTAAGAAAAAAAATGATGGCTAACTGAAATAGAATTTCAATTAGCCATCAAAAAAAGCATTATTTAAGGAATCGACTGTAATTTGTCAGATGGTCGGATATTTATTAAAAATCTTATCGGAATGAAGCAGAAGATCAATGTATTGGGCACGCTTGTAAACATATGGATCTTTAACATTGGCCTTCGACAATAGCCCCCTGAATTCGGAAATATTTTTAAATCCATTGGAATCCATAAAACTTTCAAGGTCGGCCAAAATATCCAAAATTACTTCCGGTTTTCCTTTATATAATGCACTAACAATCTGAACGGTATCTGCTCCGGCCAACAACATTTTTGCAATTGTTTTACCGTTATAAATTCCAGAAGAACCGCAAACTGAAGCATCCAGGTTCTTATACAAAATACCTGCATAACGGAGCGCAAGACGATAATCACTGTCATTGCTCAGATTAAAAGGTGTAGAATGCTTTAGTTCGTCGAGATTAACATCAGGCTCAAACATTCGGTTAAACAATACAAATGCTTTTGCACCGGCTTCTTCCATCCTCTTAATAACCTGTAGGGTATTGGTATAAAACGGGCTTAGTTTCACACTTACAGGAATTTTTACCTTTTTACAAACCTGCTCAACCACTGAAACCTGCTCATCTTCAATGGATCTGGCTTCTGTATTAAAATCGCGCGGAACAGAGAAGAAGTTTAATTCCAAACCATCCACACCGGTTTGCTCAATCAGTTCAGCATATTCGACCCATGTTTCGGTAAAAACACAATTCAAACTTCCAATTAAAGGAATATCCAGCAATGCTTTAGCTTCTTTAAGTTTCAATAAATGCTCCTCGGGGCCGGAGTAATCAATATCAGGATAGAGTGTAACCATTTCCGCATTACGCTCATTGTATAGCTCCATTTCATCCTGAAACTGAATGCTTTCCAATTGCACCTGCTCTTCAAAAAGTGATTTAAAAACAATTGCAGCAGCACCGGCATCCTGCAATCTCTTTAGGAGATCAGCATTGCTTACCATATTGCTCGAACCCACGATAACAGGATTCTTGAGTGGAATTCCCATGTAATTTACAGCCAGTTTTGTCATTGCTCTTTTAAATTAGTGATGATTACAATTAAACACTTTGATATTTTAACAACGCTACCAATCCATTTGTTCTATAGATATGCCTGTTTCTATGCTATCCGATATAAAATTATGAATTTATACGATTTAATCCTGGATTAAAATCCGTTTTGATCAAATTTGGCATCTGATTGCTCTTGTCCAAAAAGACGAAATCGTCTGCCCACTGCTGACTAAAGACTATCGACTATCCGACTAAAAACTATCCGACTAACTTGAGCGCAGCGAAATTTCGAGAGCGCAGTGATTCGGGAGACTAACTGACTAATGACTAACCGACTAACTTTCCTTAATTAAACTCATTATAAATTAGGCTTTTCAGCGGTTAATCCCTGCCCAAAATAGGTAAATGAACCTTAAAATCAGTAATTTTGCACTGCCTTATTAAATGATACGGTACTAACTGTTAATGAGCGTTTTAAATCAAAATCAGATATGAGTAAAAAGAAAAAATTTGTTACCTGTGACGGAAATTATGCTGCCGCCCATGTTGCATACATGTTCAGCGAAGTAGCAGCAATCTATCCCATCACACCTTCATCAACCATGGCAGAATATGTTGATGAGTGGGCGGCCAATGGTCGAAAGAATATTTTTGGTGAAACTGTTAAGGTAACCGAGATGCAATCGGAAGCCGGAGCTGCCGGAGCTTTGCACGGTTCACTCCAGGCAGGAGCCCTCACCACCACATACACTGCTTCGCAGGGATTGCTGCTGATGATACCAAATATGTACAAGATTGCCGGAGAGTTGCTCCCGGGGGTTTTCCATGTATCTGCCCGCAGTCTTGCTGCACAAGCGCTTTCCATTTTTGGTGATCATTCCGATGTTTACGCAACACGCCAAACTGGTTTTGCCATGCTGGCAACGGGCAGCGTTCAGGAAATTATGGATCTTGCAGGTATTGCACACCTGGCTTCCATCAAATCAAGGGTGCCATTTATGCACTTTTTTGATGGTTTCCGTACCTCACACGAAATCCAGAAAGTGGAAGAAACCTCAATGGAGGACATGGTCAAACTGCTTGATTGGGATGCACTGCAGGCCTACCGCGACCGTGCGCTTAACCCTGAGAAACCGGTTACACGTGGCACAGCTCAAAACCCTGACATCTACTTCCAATCGCGTGAAGCCGCCAACCCATTTTACAATGCACTTCCTGATATTGTTGAAAACTACATGCAACAAATCAGCAAGCTCACCGGACGTGAATATCATCCATTCACCTATTATGGCGCACCCGATGCAGAAAACGTGATTGTTGCCATGGGATCAATCACGGAAACCATTAAAGAAGTTATTGACCACCTCAATGCCCAGGGCGAAAAAACAGGTTTGGTTTCAGTACATCTTTACAGGCCTTTCTCTGCCAAGTACTTCTTCAATGTTATGCCAACTTCGGCAAAACGGGTATGTGTGCTCGACCGCACCAAAGAGCCCGGAGCCAATGGCGATCCGCTCTACCTGGACGTAAAAGACATTTTCTATGACAGACCCGACAGACCCATTATAGTAGGTGGCCGCTATGGCCTGAGCTCAAAAGACACTACCCCGGCCATGATGCTTTCGGTTTTCAACAACCTGAAAAGCGCAGAACCCAAAAACCAATTCACGGTTGGCATAGTGGATGATGTAACTTTTACCTCACTCCCATTACTACCCGAAATGAACCTTGCCCCCAAAGGCACGTTCCAGGGAAAATTCTTTGGCATTGGTGCAGATGGTACCGTTGGAGCAAACAAAAATTCCATCAAAATTATTGGTGATACCACCGACAAATATTGCCAGGCCTATTTTGCCTATGACTCTAAAAAATCAGGTGGAGTAACTACTTCACACCTTCGCTTTGGCGACACACCCATTCGTTCGCCTTACCTTGTGAATACCCCTGACTTTGTGGCATGTCACGTTCCCGCTTATCTGGAGAAATATGACATGTTGAAAGGCCTGAAAAAGGGAGGAACCTTCCTTTTAAATAGCATTTGGGATGCTGAAGAAACCAAGAAGCACCTACCAGATTACATGAAACGCTATATGGCTGATCATGAAATAGAATTCTACATCATCAACGCTACTGAAATTGCTGAAGAAATTGGGCTTGGCGGTCGTACCAACACCATCATGCAATCAGCATTCTTCCGCATTTCGGAAGTTATCCCTTACGAAAAGGCAGTAGATTACATGAAAAAGGCGGTCATCAAAGATTTTGGTCGTAAAGGCGAAGAAGTGGTTAAAATGAACCATGCAGCCATTGATCGTGGTGGGCAGGTAAATAAAGTAGAAATTCCTCAGGAATGGAAAACCCTTTCAGCAACAAAAGAAACCGTAAAACTCGACGTTCCTGAATTCATTCAGAATGTAGTAATGCCCATCAATGCAATGAAAGGCGATGACCTTCCGGTGAGCGCTTTTCTTGGTCGCGAAGACGGGACTTTCCCGGCAGGAACTACCGCTTTCGAGAAGCGTGGAATTGCCGTTAATGTACCTAAATGGATTTCTGAGAACTGCATACAGTGTAATCAGTGTGCATACGTTTGCCCTCACGCTTGTATCCGTCCTTTCCTGATTGACGAAAATGAGATGAAAGCCCTTCCCGAAGGCACACCAACACTTAAAGCTATTCCAAAATCTTTTGACGGACTTCAGTTCCGGATTCAACTCAGTCCGCTGGATTGCACCGGATGTGGCAATTGTGTTGATGTATGTCCTGCAAAAACAAAAGCCCTTGAGCTTGAACCACTTGCAAGCCAAATGGATCAGGATAACCTTTGGAACATCATTTCCAAAACCGTTACTTACAAGGATACCATTGTAAACAAAGAACAGAACATCAAAAACAGCCAGTTTGCTCAACCATTGTTCGAGTTCTCAGGCGCTTGTTCAGGTTGTGGTGAAACCCCTTACATTAAACTCATCACACAGCTATATGGCGATCGCATGATGGTTGCCAATGCAACAGGTTGTTCATCAATTTATGGTGGATCTGCACCTTCAACCCCTTATACCGTAAACGCAAAGGGCGAAGGACCTGCATGGGCAAACTCATTGTTTGAAGACAATGCTGAATATGGTTTTGGGATGGCTACAGCAGTTACCAAATTGCGTGAGCGCATTGCCCTTCGCATGAACAGTATCCTTACAGGAGATTACAACAGTGAACTGAAAGCCGCTTGTCAGCAATGGATTGATGGCATGGAAAACGCCGCACTCTCTCGTGAAGCTTCTGCCAAAGCACTTATACTGCTCGAAAAGGAGAACTCCGATGTTGCAAAAGAACTCCTGGCACTCAAACAGTATTTCGTTAAGAAATCAATCTGGATGTTTGGTGGCGACGGTTGGGCCTACGACATTGGTTTTGGCGGATTAGATCACGTTATCGCCTCCGGCGAAGATGTGAATATACTGGTAATGGACACCGAAGTTTATTCAAATACGGGTGGACAGGCTTCCAAATCAACCCCAATTGGTGCTGTAGCTAAATTTGCTGCCAGTGGCAAAAAAATCCGCAAAAAAGACCTTGGTATGATGGCCATGAGTTATGGTTACGTTTACGTGGCGCAGGTTGCCATGGGCGCAAACCAGACACAGTACCTCAAAGCCATCCGCGAAGCTGAAGCCTATCCCGGACCTTCACTCATTATTGCTTACTCGCCATGTATCAATCACGGCATCAAAGCAGGAATGGGCAAAGCACAGGATCAGCAGATACATGCCGTTGAATCAGGTTATTGGTCAATGTATCGTTACAACCCAATGCTTGAGGCTGAAGGCAAAAACCCATTCCAACTTGATTCAAAGGAACCTGATTTCAACAAATTCCAATCATTCCTCGAATCAGAAGTACGCTACACCTCGCTCAAAAAATCATTCCCTAAAGAAGCTACAGAATTGTTTGCCGCTGCCGAGGAGAATGCCAAATGGCGCTACTATAGCTATCGCAGATTAACCGAAATGGACTTTTCGAAAAAATAATTTGCAGCATAGCAGAATCAAACCTAATTTTGAGCCGGGAATATTCCCGGCTCTTTTTATTCGTGCCTCCATGAAAAAACATATTGTTTACATCCTCACACTTTCTGCCATTGTCTTCTCATCGTGCCACCGCAATAAAAATACTGAGATTAAACACGAGCAATCCACTGGCAGGGATACCATTACTGTCATCGATTCCGCATTCAGACAAAAAGTAAGAAATGAGCATATGGTACTGGCTACTCTTTTTCAGCAAACAGCCGCCGAATACAGAGCTTTGTGCTATCAGGCTTTTAATATCGGAAGGTATATGCTGGATGCAGATCTGGCTGATAAATCTATAGACAAACATCGTATTATCGTATTGGATGTTGATGAAACAGTACTCGATAATAGTCCTTTCCAGGCAAAATCAGTACTCAACAGCTCCTCTTATCCTGATTATTGGGATGCCTGGTGCAAACTTGCAAATGCGGAACCTCTGCCCGGTGCCCTCGAATTCCTGAATTATGCACGCGCCAATGGTGTTAGCATCTTTTATGTTACCAACCGAAAAGACTACCTGAAAGAAGTAACCATACAAAACCTAAAGGCAAAAGGATTTCCTCATGCTGATGCTGAACATGTAATCACCCGCTCGGCTGAAGCCAGCAAAGAAGGCCGCCGCCAGGAGTTGCTGGGAAAGTACCACATTGCGCTGCTCTTTGGCGACAACCTGAATGACTTTGCAGAAGACTTTGAAGGCAAGAATGTTCAATCACGCTTTGCCGCGGTGGATAATGTTTGTAAAAAATTCGGGACTAAATTTATTGTGCTTCCCAATGCCATGTATGGAGATTGGGAAAATGCATTATATGACTACAATCCAAGGCTTGGAGACTCCCTGAACTTTGAAAAACGCCGGAAAGCATTAAAATCATTTTAACCTTCTTCTGTAATCACACTATCCATCCTGATGTCGAATACATCGGCTGGAATCTCATCGAAAAGCTGAAATTCAAAGCAAATGCCAGTTTTATATGCGTTTACCGTATTTAAAAACCGATCATAGTAGGCTTTGCCCCTACCCATGCGGTTATTATTCCTGTCAAAAGCAATTCCGGGGATTATCGCAAAATCAATGAGATTATAATCGGTAAAGCGGGGGCCATCGGGTTCGGGTATAGCATAAAGGTCTCCGGCGATTAAAGGCTTCTCATGGTTATATGCTTTGATGAACATTAAATCTCCTTCCACAGTTGGCAGTAGGATTTTCTTGCTTCGCGACCATTTCCTGACAAAATCATGGGTAAATACTTCTCCTGCCATAGCCCAGTATGCAAGAACTGTTTCAGCTTTTTGAAATTCAGGGAGCTGTTCTATTTTCGAAACAATTCGCAATGATGCAGCATAATATGCTTCGGCGGTCTGGGCGGCCTTCCGGTTCTTTACCTCCCGCCTTATCAGCTTCTTTTGTTCATCTATTCCTATCATTTCTAAAAGGGATTTCAACTAATAGTTTACATCATAAAAAAATCCCGCCAGACCTTTTAAAAAGTGTGACGGGATTCAATCATGCGATTAAACGATTAATAAAGGTTCATGATAAATGGTAAGCGTGCCTGTGGACCTTCCATTTCAGTGAGTATTCTTATTTCCTTAAACAAAGGGTAAAAGGCACCAAGCTCTTTTTGCAATCGGGTGTCGGAAGGCGTACCTTTCAATTCATCCATAATTTTTGTGAATGGATCTTTGATTTCAGGCAAGGAGGTTATGCGATAATCTTCAAGACCGGCCAGTGTCGCAGCAACCTGAATGGCTTCTTTTAAACCACCAATGTTATCAACAAGGCCAATGCTCAGGCCTTCCGTTCCACTCCAAACCCTTCCCTGACCAATGCTGTCAACCGCTGCCTGGGTCATATTTCGTCCTTTTGCAACATGGCCGGTAAAAACATTGTAGATACGTTCAATGCTTCGGGTCATCATTTGTTCTTCATAAGGGCTCATTGGCCGGGTTACCGAAATGTAGTCCGCGTGTTTATTGGTCATCACCCTGTCGATGGTTATGCCCAATTTATTTTTGAGCATACTGCCGAATTCAGGAATGATTCCGAAAACACCAATAGAACCGGTTAAGGTTGTAGGATTGGCGAGAATGGTGTCGGCGGCACAGGCTATATAATAACCTCCCGAAGCGGCATAATCACCCATGGATGCGACTACCGGTTTTACCTCGCGGGCAAGTTTAATTTCACGAAGGATAACATCAGAAGCCAGGGCACTTCCACCCGGGGAATTTATCCGAAATACAATGGCTTTAACCGAGCTATCGTTTCGCGCTTTGCGAATGGCCTTTGAAATGCCTTCAGAACCAATAGTTGTTTCATCGCCTTCGCCGCCACCAATACTTCCGGCAGCGTAGATGATGGCAATTTTATCTTTTGAATATTTGTTTGATTTTGTCGGGGCATCCTTGTATTTAGCCAGTGTAATCACATCTATTTTATCGTCTTTATCCTTCCCTAATTTTTCCCTCATCAGGTCAAGAAGCTGGTCTTTGTATATGATTTGATCTGCCATTTTGTATTTGGCAGCATCTTCAGGCGTTTGAATCAACAAGGAATCAGCAATGCGGTTTAATTCATCCACAGGAATATTCCTCGCAGTGCTTATTCCTGTGAGAATATGGTTCCAGATGGAACCAATGTAAGAAAGGGTTTGCTCTTTATTTGCTTCGCTCATCTGATCGCTGATGAATGGCTCAATGGCACTTTTATACTTTCCATGCCTGATTATCTGCGCATTGATATCGAGCTTTTCCAACAAACCTTTGAAAAAAGTTATTTCGGCAGCCATTCCCCTGAAATCAAGGGCACCTTCGGGGTTCAAACAAATTTGATCAGATACAGTAGCCAGATAATAGGCCTTCTGTGAGTACATTTCACTATATGAAACAATGAACTTGCCCGATTCTTTAAATTTAAGCAAGGCATTTCTTACCTCCTCAAGCGTGGCCATGCCAGATCCAATTTGACTGAGGTTGAGATAAATTCCCTTAATATTATCATCTTCAGCAGCTTTTTGAATCAGATCAATGGTTTCGAGCAAGCCTGGAACATTAGTGGTTGTAAAAAATGAGGTCTGGCTAAAAGCAAAAGGATTATCATTGCTTCGCTCGGGGATTGGCTGTTCAAGGGTGAGCAACAGCACGCTGTTCGGTTTAACTGATACTTCTTCCTTACCAGATAATGCAATAAGGGAGCCAATCAGCATTAAAAAGAAGAGGCCAACAATCAACATGGTCAGGAAGAACCCCAACATGGAAGCGAACATAAACTTAAAAAACTGTTTCATATTTTCTTTTTTTAAAGGGTCAAAGGTAAAGGTTTTTATTGCTTTTCATGGAATCGTCCTCGAATTAACCCACGACGAGCTACATTTGCTTTGACGCTACTTCAATCGCAGGGTTACGCTAAATTATCTCAATAAATCGTGCGTCCCTCCTCCTACCCGACGATGGATATTTTCGAAAATTAGTCCACTTCAAAAAATTTCAGGCTACATTAGTAAATAAACATACCTGATTATTTGTTGAAGGTCATTACTTTTGTGTTCAATTAAAAATTGATGCTGTGCACTTAATATTGATGTTGGGAAGCAACCTGGGTGATCGTATAAACCTGATAAACAAAGCTGTTGAACTGGTGGGTAAGCAAGTTGGCGATATCCTCGGTGTTTCATCACTTTACCACACCGATCCCTGGGGAACGGAAACCCCTTTGCCATATCTTAATGTGGCCATGAGCCTGAACACGGATCAAAGTCCCGATGAAGTTCTTGGAACCATCCTTTCCATTGAGAAATTGCTGGGCCGCCAAAGAAATGGCAGTAGGAATGAACCGCGCAGTATTGATATTGACATGATTTTTTATGGCAAGCTAATTATAAACGAAAAGGATTTGATCATTCCTCATCCCAGAATGCATTTGCGACGATTTGTTCTGGTGCCCCTGTGCGAAATTGAGCCTGATTTTATTCATCCTGAACTTAACCTAAGTGTATCTGAATTGCTGAATACCTGTGCGGATTCTCTTGGCGTAGAATTATTTGAAACAGCCTGACAATACTTCTGACAAATGGATTACAACTATATCGCTATCGAGGGGACCATTGGTGCAGGAAAAACTTCCCTGGCCACCATGCTGTCCGCTGAATACAATGCCCGGCTCATCCTTGAGCAGTTTGAGGACAATGACTTCCTGCCTAAATTTTACCGCGATCCCGATAAGTATGCCTTTCCGCTCGAATTGTCCTTTCTGGCCAGTCGGTTCCAACAATTAAAAACGCAGCTTTCAGTAAACGACCTCTTCAAATCTTTCACCATTTCAGATTACTTTATCAACAAGTCACTAATTTTTGCCAGACAAACGCTTCCCGATGATGAATATGCCCTTTATGCACGTTTGTTTAATATTATCAACCTTTCCCTTCCACGTCCTGATTTGCTGGTATATTTATACTTGTCCGTTGATCAACTCAAATCGAATATCGTTAAACGCGGAAGGCCATATGAATTAGACATTAAACAGGAATATTTGAGTAAAATTCAAGGTGGATATTTTGACTATATCCGACAGCAAACCGATACGCGTATTCTCATTATTGATACCAACAAAGTTGACTTTGTCCATAATCCTGATCATTATGAAATACTTAAAAATGTCATCATGAAGGATTATCCGGTTGGGACATACACCATTAATCCTCTTGATTAAAGGGGACGAGGGACAAGGGACAAGGGACATTAGTAGATTTAAGAGTTTGTCTTTTTATTGAATTTCATTGGTAAAGATTAATTTCTGATTTCTAACTGGCTGGCCTGCTTTCCCTTGCATCTCATTATAGGGCCAAAAGCCACTCAAAACTCCTTAGCCATTCGCATTTAGTACTTAGCTCTATGTATTTTGACCTTAAAGTCCATGCCGAAGGCACTCCTGGATTTCCCCATCCTTCCATTATTCCATCCATCTACTAATAAATCCCCTTCTTAGGCTAAGGTTAATATTTAGAATGATTCTCTGTTATCTTTGCACTATATTTGTGAATATCGGTGGCAACAAAACCAGCATTCTTAATCCCTGAAACAACACATGTCAATCTCCCTCTTTATTTTGGCCAATAAATTAGTCAACCTTTCCATCACAGAAATCTTGTTGGTTTTTATTGTTTTTGCCTTAATTGTTATGCTGATTTTATACTGGTACATCAAGCTTACCCGCCAAAAAACCCAAATGATTGAATTGCTCAAAGCACAAAATACTTCGACACTTAAAGTACATAATGATTTAAAAGAAGCAAAAGAGAAAGCAGAAGAGTCGGATCGCCTGAAAACTTATTTCCTGGCCAATGTATCCCATGAAATACGCACGCCGTTAAATGCAATTATGGGCTTTTCATCCCTGTTGCAGGATGGAACACTCACCGTTGAGGAACGAAACCAGTTTATATCCCTTATCCATGACAACAGCAATAAGTTATTGGATGTTATGAATGAGATATTTGATATCGCACAGATTGAATCAGGAATAGTAACACTTCAATTTGAGCCATGCCAGATCAATAGCCTGCTAATGAACTTGTCCTCCCAGTTTAACATTGAAAAAATGCTTATTGGCAAAGAGCATATTAACATCAGGGTCAGGAAAGGCAATAAAGATTCCACCTTTTCTATCCTTACAGATGAGCATAAATTAAAACAGGCGCTTGTTAATTTGATTGAGAACGCATTGAAATACACAATAGAAGGCAACATTGAGTTTGGATATGACCTGATAGAAGACCGCAAGGTTCAATTTTTTGTAAAAGACAGCGGACTGGGTTTCCAGCAAGAGAAATTAAATGTGCTTTTTGAGCGTTTCAGGCAGTTTGACGAAGGTCATAACCGCAATTTTGGCGGCATTGGGCTTGGCTTGACATTATCAAAAAAGTTTGTTGAGTTACTGGATGGGGAAATGTGGGCAGAATCAACCTTAGGGAAAGGCTCAACCTTTTATTTTACCATTCCTTACAAGCCCGGTAAAAATTAGAAAATTTCAACAATTCAACAATCACTCACTCATAAAAAAAGCCCTGAAAAATTTCCAGGGCATTTCAATGGATAACATTTTAGCAAATGATTAGCTCTGAAACTCTTTGAGTGAGTCCATAAGTTTTTTGCGGGTAAAGAAAATCCGGCTCTTCACTGTTCCGATGGAAAGGTTAAGGTTTTCGGCGATTTCTTTATATTTATAACCAGAAGTATGCATTTCGAAAGGTTTGCGCTGATCTTCTTCAAGGCGCGCTATTCCTGCTTTTATTTCCTTGGTGCTCAGGGCGCTTTCTGGAGAAACAAAATCGGATTTCCGTGGAATATTCAAATAATAAAGATCCTCGGTGGTATCAACAATGGTATTTGCCTTTTGATTCCTTCGGTAATTGTTGATGAAGGTATTCTTCATGATGGTATAAGTCCAGGCTTTCAGGTTGGTATCATCGGCAAATTTATCACGATGCGTTAACGCTTTCAGGTAAGTATCCTGAATCAGGTCTTTGGCTTCTTCGCGGTTATTAGTTAATGTGTTTGCAAAATAAGAAAGGTTGTCATGAAGATCAATGAGCTTTCTGCTGAAATCAATAGCTGTCATGGTTATATGGTTTTTTAGTTTTTTCTGATTAATGTTTAACAAATATAGTGCAAAATTAAACACCTTTGACTATTTTAACATTATTTTAATATTCATCTTCAACTTTCAAGTTGACATATTGCACTAATTAGCTGAATGTGTGCTATGTATGAAAAATATAAAAGTTGACCGTTTTGTGTAACTTTTCGGCAGTTTTTGTTAAACAAATTTTCTTACACAAATTCTTCCCGAAATAGGACAACTGTTGTCCCGAATTGGAAATATCCAGGATTTATCAATCTCATTAGATATTAAAATGCTGACAAACAAGACATAAACTCATCCTGAATTAAGAGTTTATACGCAAGTTTTGTACCAGAATGGGAGTGCTATTTTTTATTATATCAATACAACTTTATAATAATTTTTATTATATTAGTCAGATATCTGTTAATCAATTAATTGCAAACTATATTCATTGCCTCAAACAGATACTCCACCAATAAGAATTCTGATTAATCTACAACCTGAAGTGCGCTCAGAAATTCATCAGGCCCTGTTACCTTAAAAACATTGCCTGGCAAACCGATGTTGTACTCATTGGTCTGGTATCCTGATATGAAGATTTTCTTTTCAGGAAACGCTATAGACATCTGTTGAAGATATTCAGTGTATTTTCTCTGAGTAACAGGGGTAATAATAGAGGTAAACAAATAATCAACCTGGTGTTTACGATTCACTTCAACCAAATCCTCAAATGGGACTGATTGCCCCAAATAGATTACTTTATAACCAGCCTTTTTAACAAGGTAACTGTAAAACAATAGACCCAATTCATGCCATTCATTAGAAGGTAAAAACATTAGAAAAGACTTGGCATTGGGCTTATAGGAGCCAGATTGCCCATCAATTGCAATAATAAGTTTTTGACGAACGAGGCTGGATACAAAATGTTCCTGCGCAGGATATACCGTACCAATTTGCCAGAGTAATCCAATTTTATCGAAGAAAGGGTATAATATTTTAATAACGGTATCATCAAAACCCAGCTTAATTACTGAAGAAGATAGAATCCGGTCAAACCGGAGCTCATCAAGATCAATCATCGCGATAACAAGCTGTTCTATCTGATTATTATAATCATGCGAAGTTTCGGAAACACTGATGATCCGCTCATTGATCTCTTCATTGCTCATATTTACAATGTTAGAAATCTTAATCCCCTCCCTGTTCAATATTGAAACATTGAGTAGCTTTTTAAGGTCGCTGTCCGAATAATACCTTATATTGGTTGAGGTACGCTCGGGAGATATGAATTGATAGCGCTTTTCCCAAATTCGAATGGTATGTGCTTTTATTCCTGTAAGCTGTTCCAGGTCCTTAATGGAATATCTGATCATGGGCTCCCCTGTGTAAAACATTATTAAAGATTTTGATATTTCAATTCTTTAACAATATTTAAGAACAAAAGTTTATTGTGTTTAAGATTTTAGTACCAAAAATTCAACATGTGTGGAATTTATGAAACACTTCCGGGGATTAAAAGAATCAAAAAAGCACTATGAAATCATGCTCAGTGCCTTTTCAGGAATGCTGGCAAGTCCGCTTAGATCTTTACCTCCTGCTGTAGCAAAATTAGGCTGACCGCCTCCGCCGCCTTTTATATCCCTGGCAAGCTCCCTCACCATGTTGCCGGCATTATACTTCCCCTCTCTGGCGAGAGCTTCAGAAACACCTACCGTTATTCCAGGTTTGCCTTCGAAATTTGTCCCCAGCACAATGATAAGATCATCTGCTGTATCCATAAGCCTATAGGTAAGATCCTTTGCCAAACCGGGACTAATATCAAGATTGCGGACAAGAAATTTGACACTGCTTTGTATAATGATGGCCGATTTAAGTTCATCAAACAACATATTCACTTTATCGGCATTAAGTTTCTCAAGAGCCGACTTTAAGCGGTTGTTCTCCTCGATAATGTTCTTAATCCCCCGAATTGGATCCACAGGATTTTTAACCAGTTCCCTGACTTCCGAAAGGGTTTCATTCTGAAGCTCAAAAAATGCTTCGGCCTTCTCGGCCGTAATGGCCTCAATTCTTCGAACTCCGGCAGCAATGGCAGACTCGGAAATTATCTTAAACAATCCGATTTCACCTGTGGCATGTGCATGAGTACCGCCACATAGTTCCACGGAATCACCAAAGCGGATCATCCGAACGGTATCGCCATATTTTTCACCGAACAATGCAAGCGCTCCAGACTCCCGGGCGGTCTCAACAGGCACATCCCGTTTTTCATCAAGCACGAAGTTTTCCCGTATCAGTGCATTTACCTGCTTTTCAATGGTGCTAATTTCTTCGTTGCTTAACTTTTGAAAATGGGAAAAATCGAACCTCAAATAATCAGGGCCAACAAATGAACCCTTTTGTTCTACGTGTGTACCCAGAACATTCCTCAAGGCATGGTGCATCAGGTGCGTAGCCGAATGATTGCCAGCCGTTTTCCGTCGGGAAACCGCATCTACAATAGCTTTAATCTCTGATTTCGGTTCAGAAGGCAGCGCAGTGGTTGTATGTAAAATAAGGTTGTTTTCCTTTTTCGTATCCAACACTGCAATTTTTCCACTATTGGCCTCCAAATGCCCGGTATCCCCTACTTGCCCTCCGGACTCGGCATAAAACGGAGTAACCGAAAGTGCAACCTGATATGTTTGTTTTCCTTTGGACATTACAGCGCGATAGCGGGTAATCCTGGTGGTTGTTTCAAGGGTGTCATAACCCACAAAACTTTCCATGGCCGAATCATCAAAAACAACCCAGTCACCGGTTTCCTGTTTTGCATCTTTTCTTGATCTTTCCTTTTGGAGCTCCAGTTCTTTTTTAAATCCCTCCATATCCACATCCAAACTCAGCTCTCTTGCCATCAAACTCGTGAGGTCGATAGGGAACCCGAAAGTATCATACAATTCAAAGGCAAAATTACCTTCTATAGATTTAGCGGACGAATGTGCGGCAATATATTGATTAAATTTCTGAATTCCATGGGATAAGGTCCTCAGGAAAGAAGCCTCTTCTTCAGCAATAACCTTCCCCACCAGCGTTTTTTGCGCCACAAGTTCAGGAAAATACGCGCCCATTTGCTCAATGAGCGTTGGGATAAGTTTATGGATAAAAGGTTCTTGAAGATTAAGGAAAGTATAACCATACCTCACTGCCCTTCGCAAGATACGGCGGATAACATAACCGGCTTTATTGTTTGAAGGCAACTGCCCATCGGCAATAGCAAAAGCAATTGCCCTGAGATGATCAGCCACCACTCGCATGGCGACATCGGTTTTGGGAGAGAACCCGTATTTTATGTCGCTGATTTCTGCTATTTTCTGAATAATTGGTTGAAAAACATCGGTATCATAATTAGATTGTTTGCCCTGAAGCACCATACATAGGCGCTCGAACCCCATTCCGGTATCCACATGCATGGCGGGCAGCGGTTGCAGACTACCATTGGCCAGGCGGTTATACTGCATAAATACCAGGTTCCAGATTTCAATAACCAGCGGATGGCCTTCATTAACCAAAGTGGCACCGTCAATCAGTTTCCGGTCTTCCTCATTCCTGATGTCAACATGAATTTCGGAACACGGTCCACAGGGTCCTGTATCACCCATTTCCCAAAAATTATCTTTCTTGCTGCCTCTCAATATTCGATCAGAAGAAATCCATTTTTTCCAGTATTCAAGAGCCTCAATATCTTCGCTGAGATTTTCAGCGGTATCGCCACCAAAAATGGTTACATACATCCGGTCCTTGTCGATGCCATAAGCTTTGTGAAGCAGTTCCCATGCCCACTCAATGGCTTCTTCCTTAAAATAATTACCAAACGACCAATTACCCAGCATTTCAAACATGGTGTGATGGTAGGTATCGTGCCCAACCTCTTCCAAATCATTGTGTTTTCCTGAAACCCGCAGGCATTTTTGTGAATTTGCAATACGTGCATGTTTAACTGGGGAATTTCCCAAAAAGATATCTTTAAACTGATTCATGCCTGCATTGGTAAACATAAGCGTAGGATCGTCCTTGATAACCATAGGAGCAGATGAAACAATAAAATGTTCTTTAGAGGTAAAAAAATCGAGGAATTTTTGGCGGACCGATTGAGCGTTCATGTTAAGTGTTTATTTAGAAAATCTTGTTTGCATTTTTTAACATTCGTTGGGCTTGCAAATTTAGTTGAAAATGTTAATTTTGCGGATCATGAGGACAAATCAATAAAATCCTCATTTATCATCTCATTTACAATCAATTACCGCATAGATGGCTAAAGTCAGGTATCACTTTAACACCAATTCGCTCAAAATTGAGAAGGTAAAGATAACGTTCAGACAAAAATTTTTAAGGTTTCTGTCGGTTGTCGTTACTGGTTTGGTGTTCGCCTCCCTAGTAATAGTACTCGCTTATAATTTCCTGGATTCCCCTAAGGAGCGGATGATGCAACGTGAGTTGGATCAATACAAACTTCAATTTACCATTCTCAACGACAGACTTGAAAAAGTTCAGGCCGTGGTGAGTGACCTTCGCGAAAGAGATGACAACATTTACAGGGTAATTCTTGAAAGCGAGCCTATTCCTTCAACAGTAAGGGAGGCCGGTTATGGAGGTGCCGACCGCTACGCGAGGCTTGAAGGGTATAAAAATGCTCAAATCATAAAAAATACCACCCGCAAGTTGGACCTGATCACCAGTCAGCTTTATGTGCAGTCCAAATCGTTTGACGAAGTATTCTCCCTGGCAAAAAGAAAAGAAGACCTGGTCGCTTCCATTCCGGCCATACAACCTGTTTCCAATAAGGATTTGCGCCGCATTGGCTCTTACTTTGGCTATCGGACCGACCCTTTCTATAAAGTTACCAAATTTCATGAAGGCATTGATTTTACAGCACCAGTAGGCACCGAGATCTATGCTACTGGCGATGGTGTAGTAAAAACCATTGAGTATTCAAGACGTGGCTACGGTAATATGATCATCATCAGCCATGGCTTTGGTTACGAAACCGCCTATGCCCACCTTAGCAAAGTAAACATCAAGCCCGGGCAAAAAGTACAGCGTGGACAGGTGATTGGATTCGTTGGAAATACCGGCAAATCAACCGCCCCACACCTGCATTACGAAGTCAGGAAAAACGGCAATCCGATTGATCCGATTAACTTCTTTTTCAATGATATTACGCCCGAAGAGTACGCCCTGATGATAGAACAATCAGAACGTCCTTCACAAACCCTTGATTAAGCTTGCACCAATGCCTTACAAGAAAAAGGAGATTGAGAAAGTTTATTTCCGCATTGGCGAAGTGGCGCAGATGTTTAATGTTAACATCTCACTTATCCGCTATTGGGAAAAGGAGTTTACCATTATAAAACCTTACCGCAACAAAAAAGGAAACCGTTTCTTCACTAAGAAAGATGTGGATAATTTCCACCTTATTTACCACCTTGTAAAAGAAAGGGGATTCACCCTTGCGGGCGCAAAGGAAAAATTAAAGTCAAACCCTTCCGATATGATGCAAGACCACGATATTGTTAAATCATTGCAACAAATCAAGGCATTTCTTATTGATTTGAAAGAGGAACTTTAGATTATAGATTCACTAAATGTATCTGCCCGGAACAAGATAATTTGTAACGTAATCATTCACCCCTTCTTCCAGTGAATGAAACCCCTGATTGTAGCCCGCATCAAGAAGTTTAACCATTCTCGCTTCTGTAAAATACTGGTATTTATCTCGAATATCGAGTGGTGTATCCACAAATACGATATTCGCATCCACCCCGGCAGCAGCAAAAGTGGCTTTCGCCAGATCAAAAAATGTACGGGCCGTGCCGGTACCCAGATTGTAGAGGCCCGATTCCGGTTGGTGTTCTTTCATAAAGTGTAACACCTTAATCACATCTTTAACATAAACAAAATCACGCAATTGTTTCCCATCCTCAAAATCAGGATGATGTGACTTAAATAACTTCACCTGTCCGGTTTCCATAATCTGCCGGTAAGCATGAAGGATTACCGAAGCCATGCGCCCTTTATGATACTCATTAGGCCCATAGACATTAAAAAACTTCATCCCGGCCCAAAATGGCGGAGCTTCTGCCTGACTTAGCGTCCATTTGTCAAATTCATTTTTTGAAACCCCATAAGGATTGAGCGGGTGCAGTTCTTCAACAACTTCATGATTATCATAATAACCATGTTCGCCCATTCCATAGGTTGCTGCTGATGAGGCATAAACCAGGGGTATGTTATACTTTACACAAGCGCTCCACATTTTTTTGGAATAGCCGAGGTTTAATTCATCAAAAACGGCCATGTCAAATTCGGTGGTGTCGGTGCGGGCACCGATGTGATAGACAAATTCAATATCTGGATGATTCTGCTCAAACCACTCAAAAAAAACGGAACGTTCTACAAAAGCATGAATTTTCTTACCCTTTAGATTTCCTTCTTTCCCAGGTTTTGAAAAATCATCAACCGCAACAATGTTATTGTTGTCTGTTTCGAGAAGTGCGCCAATCAGGCCACTTCCAATAAATCCGGCAGCCCCGGTTACAATGATCATAGGTCTATTTTTAAAATAATCAATTATTGATTGGAAATGGCAAAGATCAGAAACCGTAAAGCTTTTTCATTAAACGAAAAACATCGGTATTTTCAATAATTCCTTTAAAATGGTCTGCCCCTGGCCCATAGGCATAAAGCATAACTGGTTCTGCAGAATGATCGGTGGTGGTAAATTTCCCGTCGGCCCTCATTTCCTTAAAGTCTCCTTCGAGGTTGCTCAAACCGCCTGTTTCGTGATCGGCTGTAACAATAACAAGGGTTTCGCCGTTTTTTTCGGCAAAGTCCAGCGCCAGGCCAACTGTCCTGTCAAAATCAAGTGTTTCAGAAACCACATAATCCATGTCATTGTCATGCCCACCCCAATCTATCTGGCTGCCTTCAACCATCAGAAAAAAGCCTTTCGGATTTTTTGAAAGCAACTCCATTGCTTTTGAGGTCCCAATACCAAGCATATCAGCACGTCCTTCCGTAACCCGGGGAGGATGCTCGGGATAGAGCAATGCAGCCAATTTATTCTGGTTGATTTTGGAAAGTTCAGAAATATTCTCAACGATCTGGTAATGATGCGCTACGAGACTATCCAACAAATTAAGACTATCTTTTCTGTTCAAAAAACGATCGCGGCCTCCACCAATAAAAACATCAATATCTGTAGAAAGCAATTGCAAAGCAATTTTTTCGGCCATTTTGCGACTAGGAACATTCGCTACAAAAGCAGCCGGAGTAGCATGAGTAATGTCGCAACTGGTAACCATGCCCGTGGATAGGCCATGTTTTTCAGCCAATTTCAAAACACTTTCCAATGGTATAGAATCGGGTGTCATACCAATCATGCCATTGTTGGTTTTGTGCCCGCAGGCGAGGGCTGTACCGGCAGCTCCGGAATCTGTTATGTAATCGTTGGCCGAATTGGTTTTAACAATCGCTATCTGGTCACAACGCATCATATTCAGTTGCCCGCCATTGCTGGTCAAGGCAGCATACATCTGAGAAAGTCCCATGCCATCACCTATCATTAAAATAATGTTTTTAGTTTTTTTGCCGACATCCACCTTATCGTTACTGCTATGATCATTCTGCGCATTTAGTAAAATGCTCATTGACAGAAGAATAGATAATAGGGCGGAAATTTTTCTCATAGTAGTATTTTCAGTTTGCCGGAAATAATAATTGAATGTTTTATTGAGACAACAAAAGTATAAAATATAAGGCAATCCGAAGTTAAGATGATATTAAGAATAGAGGCGCCATAAATTTCAGTGATTGATAATAAATATATCGTCAATAAAGTTGCGCTTTCAAAAATTTAAGTAAATTTGACCGCCTTAAAAAAAGCATTTATTTCTTCCTTATTCTTTTTTGCAGATTGTAATTCCACCGAATAATTCCTAAACTTTAACCAAACCTTTTATGAAAGAAAAAGCTGTGACATTGCTCAACGATTCAAAAACTGCAAGATGGATTGCATTAATATTGATTTCATCAACCATGTTTTTTGCCTACTTCTTTGTAGATGTAGTTGCGCCTTTAAAAACTTTATTAGAACAAGCGCCCTATTTTTGGTCTAACGAGACATTTGGTATGCTCGGGGGATCTGAGTTCTTTCTAAATGTATTTGCAGGATTTCTAATTTTATCAGGGGTTATTTTGGATAAAATGGGTATAAGATTTACATTAAGATTATCAGGAATTCTTATGCTTGCAGGTGGCACTCTTAAATGGTATGCCCTAACCCCTGGCTTTGCTGGCACTGGAATTGAAACCTTCCTCAGTTCTTTTATTGTAGGCATCCCTGCTTCCGCAAAACTAGCTTTCTTTGGATTTTCAATATTTGGTGTAGGTGTTGAAATGGCGGGTATCACTGTTTCTAAAACTATTGTAAAATGGTTCAAAGGAAAAGAATTAGCGCTTGCCATGGGTCTTGAAATGGCACTTGCCAGATTAGGCGTTTTTGCAGTATTCCAACTTTCACCCATATTTGCAAAAAGTGGGGGAGTTTCAAATTCCGTATTCTTTGGAGTTTTATTACTTTTAATTGGTTTTATCACCTTCTTTATCTATACCTTTATGGATAAAGCGCTTGACAAACAAACAGGAGGTATCGCCTTAGCACCTGAGGATGAATTTAAAATTTCAGACCTTAAAAAAATAATAACCAATCCAGGATTCCTGGCTATTGCAGGACTATGTGTATTGTTCTATTCTGCAATATTCCCATTCCAGAAGTTTGCCACAGATATGCTGGCTTCCAAGTTAAGTGTCGATGCTGCTATTGCCGCAAAATACGTATCATTCTTCCCTATTGGAGCAATGGTTCTTACTCCATTTATTGGTGCATTCTTAGACTTTAAAGGGAAAGGTGCAACTATGATGATATATGGGGCCATACTATTAACTGTTTCACATTTAATCTTTGCATTGGTTCCTGAAGCAGCATTCACTCCTGTTGTAGCTATTGCAACAATAGTAATTTTAGGTGTTGCTTTCTCTCTTGTTCCCGCATCAATGTGGCCTTCACTTCCAAAAATTGTTGAAGACAGGTACCTAGGCTCAGCTTATGGGTTAATATTTTACATCCAAAACATTGGATTATTATTAGTACCTATGTTGATTGGATATGCATTATCAGCTTCAAACCCCGGAATATCCGAACAAATTGCAGCGGGTGTAGAAGGTGTAAAATACAATTATACCGTCCCTGAACTCATCTTTTCAGGTTTTGGTGTTTTAGCCATCATTCTTAGCGTGGTACTTAAAAGGGTTGACCGTAAAAATGGTTATGGTCTTGATATCCCCAATAAACAATCTTAATTTCAATCCTTTAAATTTCAAAGCGGCATTCATTCGGGTGTCGCTTTTTTTTTGTAAAATAAAAAAACCTGCCGGGATGTGCAGGTTTTTTTTAACGACATGTTGGGGAGGGAAGGAATGCTAATTTGCAAAAGCTGAATTGCCTTTGCGGCTAACGTATGATTGTTATCATAAGTACAGTGCAAAGATGCAACATATTGAGGGTTGGAATAAGGCCTAATTCATAAGCGTACGGTTTCACTTCCAAAACGTAGGCTTTCGTCGATAATTCGTCATTTAAAAAAGCCGGAAATCTGATATTTTAAATTTTTTAGAAGAAGACCATACTGAAAAAGTCTTTTTTAATATCTAAAAACGCAGCATTAAGTATCAGAAAAAACCGGGTTATTCCAGTTTCAGAATTACAGCGCTCATGGCCGGCAGCATATATGAATTACCCATGCCGTCTGCCTTAGAAATAAGCTCGGTATATTTTCCATTAAATGGTAGGCGCACTTCAATTTCCTTATCACCCGTATTAAAAGCGGCAACAATTACATGATTGCCCTTGTCTTCCCTTTTATAGGCCAGTAAAGTCCCCTGTGCCCTGATAAATTCAAGGGTTCCATAGGCCAGCACAGGATTTTCTTTTCGGATTTCAATCAGTCTTTTGTAGTAATCAAACAATTCAGCGTTAAACCCCACAGAATCGTATTCCCTGGGACCGGATTTGATATTTGTCCTTGTTTCCTTGTCGAAAGACATACTTCTCCACCACAATGGTTTTCTATCATCCGGGTCATCACCGCCCCACATGCCCATTTCATCGCCATTCCAAATATGGGGTGATCCAATGCTCGTAAATTGATGGGCGAGGTAAAGTTTAACCCTTTGGTAGATTTCTGCATCCGGCTTTCCTGAAATGTATGCCGTATCTTCATAGGGAGACGCCTGATACTTATATTTACCTCTATTGGCAAAACAACTCAATACCCTCGGGCTATCGTGGGTAGCAGCCACATTCATCAGGCTTTGGCGGAAAGGTTGTTCAACGTGGCGCCATTCTTCCTGTAATTTTTTAGCAAACTGCTCTGCATCAAATTTAGGTTCAGCATCTGCAAAAAATCCCCTTGCCGGACGGTAAGCATGATAATACATCACTGCGTCGAACACCGAATCATTAATATATGGTGCGGGATCCATAAAATCATCGGGCCATTTCTGGTACCATATTTCACCAACCAGATAGGCTTCCGGATTGATTTCCTTCACATATTTACGGTAATCGCGCCAGAAGCCCATAGGAATCTGCTCGGCAACATCCAGCCTGAATCCGTCGATTCCTTTATTTACCTCCCCATCTGGAGCCAGCCAACGACGGGTGGCCTCATAAATGTGCTGTTTCGCTCCTTCATTGATGTTGCCTTCATAAGGAAAACCATTGACCCTCTCCCCTATTATATCCGTCTTTTTTAGTTCGGGGAGGCTCATGATATTCAGCCACCCCTTATAGGCAAATTCATTTTCAGAGGTTTCGGGATTGTCCCAGGCTACAACTTCATACCAATCATTAAACACAGAATTCTGCTGATTTTTCACCAAATCCTGCCATGCAGGAAAAAGTACACCGGTATGGTTCCACGAAAAATCAACAATTACCCTGATTTCACGTTTATGAAGTTCTTCAACCAGCCGCAGGAACATTTTATCTGCAGAAGTCCATTTCCACGTTTTAGGGTCGTTTTGATTTTCGGATGCGATGATGGCTTTATCACCTTCTGGATCAGGACCAAAGTTTACATCAATGTGATGATAACTGCGTGCGTCGTATTTGTGCAGGGAAGGTGAATAATTCAGGGGATTAAAGTAAATGGCGGTAATCCCCAACCCTGACAAGTAGTCTAATTTATCGAAAACGCCCTGTAAATCCCCTCCATACCTTCGGTGCTGGAGCGTTTCACGCAAAGGCCGCCCGGATTTGGCTGCCCAAGTTTCCTGTGTGTACCAATCAGAGGTCCAGGGTGTTATACTCCAATCTTCGGGCACAGTAAATGATGAGGTAGGGGTAGTAATATCATCGGCAGTCGGGTCATTTGAAAGATCACCATTGTTGAATCTTTCCACAAAAACCTGATACCAGATTACATTTTTCGACCATTCCGGTGGACCGGAAATCTTATTCTCCGTTTGTTTGGGTTTGCATGATGTAGCCAGGCTCATCAAAAAAATTCCGGCCAAAAA
>SWCB01000570.1_pt1 | contig 50703 bp, 49 predicted proteins | sample 4692901 | NCBI WGS metagenome assembly SWCB01 (sample SAMN10267276, study PRJNA491770) | bioreactor metagenome | isolation source: DHS bioreactor inoculated with subseafloor sediment | place: Japan: off Shimokita Peninsula | collected 2006-08 | reverse complement strand
CCGTGATGACTCGCGTGGTGAACGTCCAGCACGTACCGGCGGCTATCAAGGCAACCGTGACGACCGGACGCCGCGCCGCGACGCCGCACCCTCGGACGACCGGAGTTCTGCTCCGCGTCGCGACTTTGGCAGTCCCCCGAGCGAGCCTGGCCACGGAGCGGCTCACAAGAGCAAGGGCAAAAACAAGACGACAGGGCGGCAGCCCCCTGGTAGTCGCCGGGGCAAAGCTCGTCCCAAAAAGTCGAACTAGGCCGACGGACTCGAGACCGCTGGGCCGACGTTTGGTTCGTCATGCCTGAGATTTGCAATCGCGCGATCAAAGTCTTCGAGAGATTCAAACGCTTGATACACGCTAGCGAACCTCAAGTACGCAATCTGGTCTAGATCCTTCAGGGGAGGAAGAATCGCGAGCCCGATTTCGAGCGCATCGATCTCCGCTTGCCCCGAATCGCGGATCGATTCTTCTACCTTCTGAGCCAGCCTGGCAAGGTCATCGTCGGACACGGGCCTGCCTTGGCACGCCTTGCGCACGCCGCTGATGATCTTGTCGCGTGAGAACGGCTCCACCACTCCGGAGCGCTTCACCACGGAGAGGGAAAACGCCTCGACCGTTGAGAACCTCTTCCCGCAATTGGGGCATTGCCTGCGTCTACGTATCAGAGAGCCGTCATCTGCCGTCCGCGAATCAATAACGCGGGAATCTGCGTGTCTACAAAAGGGGCAGTGCATGCCCTGAGTCTCCCATGGAAGGCGCCCGCGGCTCACCCTATGAGGTCCACTAACCGTAGATAGGGACCTGCAGCTGGTCACCCGGCCGAATAGCGGCCGAATCGAGCAGGTTCATGGACTTCACGGTCTCGACCGTGTCTCGAAGATCCCCAGACGCCGGGGTGATCGATTCCGCAATCGACCACAGCGTTTCTCCCTCGGCAACGACGTATACGTCCGATGCGGGCAGCGTTGATCCATCTTGCGCAAATGCCTGCGGAGCGACGACCAGAGCGATCACGCCGAGCACGAGAGTTGCCGTCCAGCGACGCGCCCTCATCTGTGCTGTCTTCACGACACGTACGCTCATGATCACTCCTCTCCGTTCGAACACTTGTTCGTCGAACACTTGTTCTATTTGTATCACTAGCATGCGACACGCGCAAGTATTTATCGAACACCTGTTTGATTTTGATGCCGCTTTGCCATACCGTCGATATCTAGAGGACCACGAGGGTCTGACATCGGTCACCGCCGGGTCGGCCATGAAGGAGAGCGGCATGTCAGCGGACGGCCAAGACGCCACCATCCATGAATTCCCCTCGCCACACGGCGCCATCACTGACAGGCAGCGACGCATCCTCGAGGCAATCAGGGACTCTGTGACGACGCGCGGATATCCGCCCTCGATGCGAGAGATCGGCGAGGCAGTGGGCCTGACGTCGAGTTCTTCCGTCAAGCATCAGCTCACCGCGCTGCAGGCCAAGGGATTCTTGCGCCAAGATCCCAACCGGCCGCGCGCTCTCGAAGTGGTGTTACCCGAAGACGACTCCGACGTCGTCTCGCTCGCGCCATCGCCTCATTCAGCAGGCAGGGAGGACGGCCTCGTGGTCCAGGTCCCCCTTGTCGGGCGCATCGCAGCCGGAGGCCCCGTCCTCGCGGATCAGCACGTCGAAGATGTGTTTTCGCTTCCTCGTCAACTCACAGGGGACGGCGAGCTCTTCATGCTCAACGTCTCCGGCGATTCGATGATCGATGCAGCCATCTGCGACGGCGACTGGGTGGTCGTGAGGCGCCAGAACGATGCCGAAAATGGAGACATCGTCGCCGCGCTTCTCGACGACGAAGCCACTGTCAAGACGTTGAGGCGCAAGGATGGCCAGGTGTGGCTCATGCCGCACAACCCTGCCTACACTCCGATCGATGGCACGCATGCGCAGATTATGGGCAAGGTTGTATCGGTCATGAGACGGCTCTAAAGCTTGCCGACATTTGGCAGTGCTTAGGGCTTTCGCCAGGATTCTTGCCAGTGGAACCCGCCACGGATGGCTTGTGTCATCGCCTTCATGGCATTCGCGATGGTCACCTGGTACACCCGTGACTCCTCGGTAACCGCTTGTTCGGCGAGCGCTCGACTCGTCCGCTCGAAGTGCGCAAGGTACTCCGCGAATCGCTCCCTTTCGGCGAGCTGACCCCGCTCAAACTCCGCTGACGCCACATTGTCTGTCATGGTTGGTTTGCCTCCTCGTGACCAATAAGAGCAAGACTATTCGTTCGCCGGGACGGGCTCGATTTCGGCCGATGCGACCTCGTCTAGCCGTCGGAGCGCCCCCAGAACGGCGTCTCTATCCGTGGTGACCCACATCGGGGGAAGAGACTTCGTGAGGAAGCCTCTGTACCCTGCCGTCGCGAGACGCGGGTCAAGCACAGCAACAACTCCCCTGTCGTCTACCGACCGAATGAGTCGTCCCGCGCCTTGCGCGAGCAAGAGGGCCGCATGGGTCGCGCTGACCGCAAGGAATCCATTACCCCCTGAGCGCCCCACAGCCTCCGTCCTCGCTTGCGAGATGGGCTCATCAGGGCGCGGGAAGGGAATGCGATCGATGACCACCAGGCTCGCCGTCGCGCCAGGCACGTCGACACCTTGCCACAGCGTCGTAGAGCCAAAGAGGCATGCCCGTGGATCCTCGGTGAATCGCCGCACGAGAGTCGGAACCTGGTCGTCCTTTTGGTACAACACGGGCACCTCAAGGCGCTCGCGCATCGCCTCGGTTGCCATGAGGGCCGCCTTGTGTGACGAAAACAGGCCAAGGGTCCGTCCGCCAGCGGCCTGGATCAGTGCAGCGAGCTCGTCGAGAGCCTCATCCGAGATGCCTCCCATTCCTGGGCGCGGCAAATGTGAGGCGACATAGAGGATCCCCTGCTTGGCGTAGTCAAAGGGGCTCCCAGCGTCGAGCGTCTCTGGGTTCTCCACGCCAAGATGCCTTGCGACAGCGTCAAATCCACCACCAAGCGCGAGTGTCGCGGAGGTGAAAACGGCGGGCTTGTCCGCAAGTAACTTGTTGGAGATGACATCGGACACATTGAGTGGAGCGGTGAGAACCCGTTCGGGCGTTATCGCGTCGTAGTCGCCGTCGGCACACGCAAGCCACACCACAAAATTGCCGGCATCGGCTAGCAACTCCTCGCACACATCAACGATCTCGGTGAGTGCTGCGGTGGCCATCTTCACCCCGCCCCCCGCGTCCTTGGCGCCGCCCGTTTCCTTTGACAGCTTTGTCACGGCACTCAACGCCTCACGTGCGCCGCTTCTCACCAACTCGATTGCCTCGGCGAGCGCCGGCGACGGCCCCCCACGCAGCAGTCCGATGCGTTCCTCGCCTAGCGCGGCGTCGAGGGCCCGTGCCGCCCTATCGAGATGCTCGGCGAGCACACCGACGCGCCTGGCTCGCGTTGACGCGCGCTCGACCACCCGCGGCGTGAGTTCGTGCGTCGCGGACGACGTAATCCTGGAGACAAGCTCGTGTGCCTCATCAACGATCAGGGCGTCGTGTTCGCCCAACATGTCATGACTCGTCGCCTGCACACCTAGCACCGCGTGGTTCGTGACCACGATGTGCGCGCGTGACGCCTGCTCTCGGGCCGTCTGCGAGAAGCAGTCCTTTGCGACCGGACAACTACCCTCGAGGCACTCGCGTCCCGATACCGAAACCTGGGCCCACGCGCGCGGCGACACGCCTGGCACGAGGTCATCCCTGTCCCCGCTATCGGTTTCGTTAGCCCACTCGTGAAGCCTCGCCACTTCGCGACCCAACTCCGATGTGGGGCCAAGAGGCAAAGCTCCTGGGACTTCCTCCTCGGGATAGCCGCCACCCATCTTGTGGACGCACAAGTAGTTGCTTCTGCCCTTGAATAGCGCCGCCGTCGCTCGCGCTCCGAGCACTGGCTCGAGCGCGTCGATCACCGCCGGTAGGTCCTTGGCGAACACTTGCCTTTGCAGAGCGAGCGTGGCTGTCGACACGACAATCCGCTCCCTATGCGTGATCGCCCTCGCTACAGCGGGCACGAGGTAAGCGAGTGACTTCCCCGTGCCGGTGCCCGCTTGGACGAGGAGGTGCTCACCGCCGTCGAGTGCGTTCCCTACGGCCTCCGCCATCGATTCCTGGCCGTCACGGCGCTGGCCCCCCACTGAGGCGACAACTCCGGCGAGCAGAGCACGAATGTCGTTCGTATCCGTCACGGCGCGACGGCAGCCTCGCGAATGCGGGCGGCGAGTGAGTTGGAAACGTCAGCAACGAGGTGATAGCCGTCATTCGCGTGTGTCTCGCTGATGACCTCTCCCGCCCGGTGGACTTCACTCACAAGGTCTCCGCGTGTGAAAGGAAGCACCACGTCGACACGTACGGGGGGCCTCGGAAGCATCTCCCCCACCTTGAGCAAGAGCGCCTCGAGGCCCTCGCCTGTGAGCGCTGACACCTCGATCGACGGTTCACGGCGTCCACGAAGCCTGAGCAAGACGTCAGGTTCGGCAATGTCGACCTTGTTGAACACGAGTAACTCGGTGACGTCGTTGGCGCCTGGAACATCCGCAAGGACTTCATGGACCGCGCGGATTTGGCCCTCGGGATCGGGGTGCGATGCATCGACCACGTGGAGCAAGAGGTCGGCGTGAGTGACTTCTTCGAGGGTCGACGCGAACGCCGCAACCAACTGGTGCGGGAGATCTTTCACAAATCCGACGGTGTCAGACACCGTGATGTCCCTGCCATCGGGAACATGTGACTTGCGAACCGTCGGGTCGAGCGTGGCAAACAAGGAGTTCTGCACAAGAACGCCTGCTCCCGTGAGCCTGTTAAGAATCGACGACTTTCCGGCATTCGTGTATCCCACGATCGCCACGTTGGGCACGGCGAGCCTGTTTTCGCGACGGACCCGTCGCGCAGGTTCCATTTCTTTGATCTGCTTGCGAAGCTGCGCCATCCGAGTATGGATTCGCCTGCGATCGAGCTCGATCTTTGTCTCACCAGGACCCCGCGAACCCATGCCAGCGGCGGCGCCGCCCACCTGGCCGCCTGCTTGGCGTGACATCGAATCACCCCAGCCGCGGAGCCTCGGCAACAAGTACTCGAGTTGGGCAAGTTCGACCTGGGCCTTGCCCTCCTTGGATTTGGCGTGTTGAGCAAAAATATCGAGAATCAAGCCCGTGCGGTCGATGACCTTCACCTTGACGACGTCCTCGAGCGCTCGGCGCTGGCTCGGCTGCATTTCGTCATTCACGATCACCGTGTCGGCGCCGGTATCTTTCACGACGTCGCGCAGTTCAATCGCTTTCCCTTTGCCGATGTAGGTGGCGGGGTCTGGGTGCGGGAGCCGCTGGAGCATGCCGTCAAGAACCTCGGACCCTGCGGTTTCGGCGAGTGCGGCCAATTCCCTCAACGACACCTCGGCGTCGTGAACCGTGCCTCGGGACCAGATCCCCACCAAGACAACCTTTTCGAGGCGCAGTTGCCTGTACTCAACCTCGGAAATGTCCTCGAGTTCGGTAGATAGGCCCGCAACCCTGCTAGAACCCTCGCGCTCTTCGCGGTCGTATTGGTCGCCGTCGTATTCAGTGCGTTGGGTGGCACCGGGGGCTACCGCGGTGCCGGCGCGCGACAAAACGCGGTCGATCACTGAATCGACAGTTCGAGGCTGCGGCTGTGCCGCGTCTACTTCGGTGTGCTCAGGCATAGTTGTCCATTGTCTCACTCAAGCGCGCTGTGCCCTGTCTGTCGGCCTGTCCTGGCACTACGCTTGTGGCCCGTGGACCACTATTTCTCGGCCAATCCGGCATCGGCCGATGAGCGCCGCACCATCAGCGTGACTCTTGACGGACGTGACTTCACACTCGAGACAGCGTCAGGCGTGTTTTCACCAGGAAGGGTGGACCTGGGCACGACAGTGCTTCTCGACACTGTGGGCTCGCCGCCCGCTGGTAACGTTCTTGACCTCGGGTGCGGGTGGGGTCCCATCGCACTCACTGCGGCTCTGCGAGAGCCTGGCGCCACCGTCACAGCCCTTGATGTCAATGAGAGGGCGCTGGACCTCTTAGCGCGCAACGTGGCACTCGTGAGGGCTACCACAGACCTCGCCCCCGTCGTGCCGTGCCTTGCCGAAGCGATCGACCCAGACGCCCGATTCGATGCCATCTGGTCCAACCCCCCGATCCGCATCGGCAAGGAGTCTCTGCACCACCTCCTGACCACCTGGTTGCCGCGACTGGTGCCTGGCGGGGAGGCCTGGCTCGTCGTTCAAAAGCATCTTGGCGCAGACTCGCTCGCCCGCTGGATCGCCGAGCAGATGGACGATGTCGGCAACCCTTGGGGAGAAATCGAGAAGGTACGGTCCGCCAAGGGATTCAGGGTGCTTCGCCTTACAGCGCCCCGCTGAGTCCCATCTGGCGAGTGCGCGTGAACCGCGAGACCGGGAAGCAACGCGAGGGAACCTATATACGCAATTGCAACGTTGCGTAATTATGGTTAGGGTGTCCTAAGTCCGGACGCAAGCGTCCAAAGACTTCACCCGAAAGGAACCTCATGCCATTGCTCCGCTCTGCCGCGTTCGTGGCCGCCACAGCGGCGATTCTCGTGACGGCCTCGTGCTCAACGTCTCAGGAGACTCCCAGCACGCAGGATGTCACACCCGTCTCGGATGGTGCATTGACGCTCTACTCGGGCCGTAGCGAAGATCTCGTCGCACCGCTCATCGCAGATTTTGAAGCCTCGACAGGAATCTCCGTCGAGGTGCGGTATGCGGGCTCTACGGAACTATCGGCACTTCTCGTTGAAGAGGGCTCGGCAACTCCCGCGGACGTCTTCCTCTCCCAGGATGCCGGCGCCCTGGGCGCGGTCTCGAAGACTGGCGCCTTTGCACCGCTGCCATCTGGCATTACCGATCGCGTCCCGACGGGCTTCACGTCTGCCGATGGCACCTGGGTTGGCGTCACTGGGCGCGCACGCGTCATTGCCTATGACTCGCAACAGATTTCGGCTGATGAGGTCCCCACGTCGGCCACAGACCTCACCGACCCACGATGGAAGGGGCAGGTAGGTATCGCTCCCACCAACGCTTCATTCCAGTCCTTCGTGACCGCGATGCGCGTACTCGAAGGCGAAGACGCCACGCGCGCGTGGCTCGAGGCTATGGTCGCAAACGAAGTGCAGATCTACGCCAAGAACGGCGCCATCAGGGATGCTGTGAACAGCGGCGAGATTCAACTAGGCCTTATCAACCATTACTACTGGTACGAGCTCAGCAATGAAGTCGGCGTCGACAACATGCGTGCCCAGCTTTCCTTCCCGAAGGCTGGCGATCCTGCATCCATCGTGAACGTGACGGGAGCTGGGCTCCTCGCGGGGGCGGCGAGCGATGGCGACGCGCTTCAATTCATCGAGTTCCTCGTGTCCGCCGAGGGACAGCAGTACTTTGTGGACAATACCTATGAGTACGCACTGGTCGCCGGTGTCGACTCCCCCGCCGGCTTGCCACAGCTTGCCGATCTCACCAACGTCGAGCTCGACCTTGGGGACCTCGATTCGCTCGATGCCACCACGGCACTGCTCGCCGAATTCGGGCTGGTCTAGTCGACCAATGACACAGACGCTGGACGACGCGGGGGGCGAGCGAAGGCTCGCCCCCCGTCGTCGCGCGTTCACCATCAACGGCAGGGGCGTGATCGCCGCTAGTGCCATCGTGGCAGCAGCGGCTGCAACGATTCCCCTCGCGTACTTGGTGGTTCGCGTCGCAGAGTCGGAACCGGCTGACGTCATGGCCGCGCTGTGGCGGCCACGCACGCTCGAATTGCTCATCAACACCACTGGTCTCGTCCTTGCCGTCTCCGCGGCATGCCTTGTCCTGGGTGTCGCCACCGCGTGGGTATTGACGCGCACCGATCTTGCCTGCCGACGCGCGTGGCTCATCATCACGACACTCCCTCTCGCCATTCCCTCATACGTTGCGGCGTTTGGTTGGGTCGCCGCCACGCCTCTGCGCGGCTTCTGGGGTGCATGGCTCGTGTTGACCATGTGCAACCTGCCGCTTGTCACACTGCCGACCATCGCGGCATTGCGCCAAGCCCACGCTGGTGCCGAAGACGTGGCACGCACGATGGGCAGGGGCCCCTTGGGTGCGTTCATGGCAGGGACGTGGCCACAAGTCCGTCCCGCCGCAATTGCAGGGACCCTGCTTGTGGCGCTCTACGTCTTGAGTGACTTTGGAGCTGTCGCCATCATGCGTTTCCAGGCCTTCACGTGGGCCATCCACACTGCGTATGGGGCACTGTTTGATCGCACCCTCGCAGCGGTTCTTTCCGTCGTTCTCGCGCTCATGGGAATCCTGCTCGTGATGCTTGAACGCCGCGTGCGCGGCGCACGCAAGCGGCTCGGGTCCGCAGTCCAAGCCCGTACTCCCGTGGTGCCTGTTCGCCTGCGTCGCCGTTCGTGGCTTGTGCACGCCGGACTTGCCGCAGTCACGAGCCTGTCGCTTGGGGTGCCACTGGCCGCGCTCGCAAGCTTCCTCGTTGGCCGAAGCGATTCCGCCTTCACCGTCAGTGCGGCGGATCTCGCTGCCGACGTCTGGAGTACCGTCGTGCTTGCTGGCGTGGGGGCGCTGATCGCGCTTGCCCTAGCCATGCCTATCGGGATTCTGTCAGCAAGGTTCCCGTCCCGCCTGAGCAAGGCCACCGAGTCCGCGAGCTACCTGGGCCTTGCGCTACCTGGCATCGTCGTAGGGTTGGCGCTCGTATTCTTCTCGCTCACCGTGGTGCCCTCCCTTTACCAAAGCGCCATCATCCTGACATTCGCATACGGCGTCCTTTTCCTTCCGAAGGCTGTGGGCGCCGTGCGCTCCTCGATTGAGCAAGTGGAACCCGGACTGGAAGAGGTCGCACGCACACTCGGCTCTTCCCCCGCCGATGTATGGCGAAGGGTGACGGTGCGCATGGCGTGGCCTGGCATCGGCGCGGGTGTTTTGCTTGTAGCCCTCACCGCGATGAAAGAGCTCCCCGCCACACTGCTGCTGAGGCCCACAGGGGTCGACACCCTGGCGACGTCGCTCTGGCGCTACACCGAGTCGTCAGCCTATGGAGCAGCAGCGCCGTACGCGGTGATGCTCATCGTTGTCGCAACGGTTCCCGCCATACTTCTCACACGAGAGGCGACTGCTGGCACCAGGCGAGAGCCCACGGCCCACTCAAGAGGGACACACAGTGAATGAACTTCAGCTTCGCAAAATCGTCGCAGGGTACGGCGGCGTTCCCATCCTGTCAGGCGTGTCATTCACTGTGGCGCACGGCGAGTTGGCTGCAGTGCTCGGTCCGTCGGGATCTGGCAAGTCGACCCTTCTCAGGGTCATTGCAGGTCTCGTCAAACCCTTGGAGGGTGCTGTCGTGCTCGACGGCCGGGTGTTGTCGGGACCCCGCGTGAACGTCGCGCCTGAGAAGCGTTCAGTCGCGTTCGTGCCGCAAGACGCAGCGCTCTTTCCGCACCTCGACGTCCTGGCGAACACGTCGTTCGGGTTGCCCCGCGCGCAACGCGGCGGCGCGCGCGCCCACGAATTGCTCGACATGGTGGGGATGAGCCGTTTCGCGCACCGAATGCCAGGCGAGCTCAGCGGCGGCGAACGCCATCGCGTGGCGCTCGCGAGGGCACTCGCCACCGATCCTCAGGTGGTGCTACTCGACGAGCCGTTCTCTGCTCTCGATGCCGCGTTGCGCGTCGAACTACGCGCGCACGTCAAGCGCGTGCTACGCCATGCGGGAGTGACCACTCTGCTCGTCACCCACGATCAAGAAGAGGCCCTCTCCATGGCGGGCCTCGTCGCCGTCATCGATAGCGGTCGCCTTGTCCAGGTGGGCACCCCAACCCAGATCTACGCATCTCCCGCAAGCCGCTGGCTCGCGAGGTTCGTCGGCGGAGCGATGGTGGTGCCAGGGACATGGCGACGCGGGACAGTCGAAGGCCCGTTGGGAATCGTCGACGCAAGGCTTGCGGCCGGGCAGATCGCCGCGGATGGCGACCCCGTTGACATCGTGGTCAGGCCGGAACAGATCCACGTGCAGGAGTTGTCGCATGGCCCTGCCGCGGGAGTCATGGCGATGGTGCGCGACGTTTCGTACTTCGGTCACGACTCCGTCGTCTTGCTCGATGTCCCTGGTCGAGCGGAGCCCATCGAGGCCAGGGTCCTAGGCGATCACGAGTGGCACCGTGATACCGAGGTGCGGGTCAGCGTCAGGTCCGAAGCACTAGCGTTCGCTGCCTCGACGGCAGGAACGAACCCAGCCACCTGAGGGGAATGAGCCTCCCCTGGCGCCAGGCCCAGTAGAGCCCCTTGAGGCTCCCCGTGGGCGTCACCGCTCGCAGAGCGGGTCCCATCCACCCAGCCTGTCGCTACCAGTTCTGACTACCGCCACCGCCGCCGGGACCTTCCTCTTCCCCACCGTCGTTGTTTGCCTCATCGTTTCGATCTTGCAGCTCGTCGAGCTTCGAAGGTGGGGGTGGTGGCTGAGGGGACGGCGACGGCTCGGGCGACGGCTGAGGCTGGGGCGAGGGATCTGGAGACGGCTCGGGCGACGGCTGAGGTTCCGGTGAAGGTTCGGGCGACGGGCTTGGGGGCGGAGGGTCCTCCAAGGCGTCAAGCTTCTCTTGCTGGCGCGTCTGCGCTTCCAAAGCCTCCTCACGCAGTTGCTTGTCCTTCTCGTCTTCCGAGTCGTTGTCTGCGGGCGTACAGCCCTCGACAGTGCCGATGGCCTTTTCGTAATAGGACCGGGCCATGGCTTTGTCACCGGTAGCCACGTACCCGTCCCCGAGCGACTCGTAAGCAAGGGAGAGGTTGGTGGCCACGAGACACTCTTCGTATCCGCGCTGCTCGGTCCCCTTCGGAACCAACTCGAGGGCTCGCTCCAACGCGAGAGACGCTGGGAAGGCTTCCCCGTTGGCGTAGCGCGCCGTGCCCACGTCGTAATACGCCTTCCACGTCTCGACAACATTGACGTTTGTCAAGAAAGCGAACCTGTTCTCGGCGTTCCTATAAGACTCACCTGAGAAGTATCGGATACCCGCTTGGGCAACAAACGTGGTGGTGAGGAGGTAGATGGCAATGACCGCAAAGACTACGACGACGGGGGCCGACCACCCCAGCAGACGGCGGCGAATACCTCGGCGCGGATTCGCGGCAACCATGGCCTGTTCCTGGGTCATGAAGCACTTTCCGTTTCACGCCGTAGCAGCCCAGCAAGCGCGACGGCCTCCCACGTCATCACACCGAGCACCATCCACCCGAGCGGCCACACGACGGGTCGCGTGACTGCTTGGGTCCTGCGTCCGTCGCCCGTGATCGTCGCGAGGTCAACTCCGGCCACGATGTCGTCGACGGCGTCAGTAGTGAAGCGGTGGACGTAGGGAATGCCGAGTTGTTCCGCGATACCGCGCAGCGTTTTCTCATCGAGACGAGAGACGGCAGGGCTTCCGGTCGAATCCTGAATAAGCTCCGCTTCTTCGTCCGGAACGTCGAGTGCACGCACCCGCATCTGGCCACCTTCGGGCGTGCCGTACCCAAGCACGGCTCCCCCATCGACGAGACCTGCCAGGCCTTCGTACGAATCAAGATCGACATCGGCCGATGGTGTGGTGCCTTGCATGTTTTCGCCGTCGGAGAGGAAGTACACGAGCCTCACATTTTGTGGAGCCCGACTGACGGAATTCTGCAATGCATTGGTGAGAGCCTCGAGCGGGCGATCGAGCTTGGACCCCGATGATGACGCTGTCGACTCGCGCGTCGCGGTGCCCGCCCACGATGAGACGGCGCGCGCGTCCGTCGTCAAAGGAAGCTGGACCGTTGTCTGAGAATCCCACGCAATCAACGCAAACCGCGAGCCTGGGAACTCAGCTGAAATCGCGACGAGGTCGTGTCTCACACCCACGAGCCGTTGCTGCTGCCCGTCGAAATCGAGCGCCCCCATCGATCCCGTGAGGTCCACGACAAAGAAGATCTCGGCATTGCTTTGTGCCGCCGTGGCCTGATTCTCGGTGACAGAGGGGCCCGCCGCCATGACCGCGACTGCTGCAAACGCCACAGCCCTACGGATCCAGGCCAGCCGTGTCCCTCGCCTGACAAAGACGAATGCAAGACAACCAATCGCCGCGATGACGGGGAGGACGATGGTCCATTGGGGCCATAGAGGTTCGAAGGTCATTCGCGCACCCACCAAGCTAGCCCGCTCAGGCCCAGCAACCCGATAAAGATCCAGACCACAGCTGCGCCTGGAAGATCGGTGATATGAACCTCTCCCACTGCGTTCAGTTCCGCAGCTTGCTCGGAGCTGATCTTGTCGAGAATCGCTGGCACCGCACCGGGGTCCGATGCCTCGAAGAACAGCCCATCGTGTTTGGCAACCGTCTGCTCAAAACCCTTCGCATCGCCCCAGAACTTGTCGCCGCCAAAGACTCCAACCAGGCTGATATCCCGCTCGGCAACCACGTCGGCCGCCTCTCCGAGCTCAAAGATTGGTGTACCAAAAACCTCGTTATCGCTTGCCAAGATGATCGAACGCGAGCGTGTGGTGTCTGCACCATCGAAGAGCAGCGCACACGATGCTAGCCCGTCACCGATGAGTGAGCCCTGTTCGGCTTCGAAGTCGAGCATCGTGCCCGCCGTGAAGTTGACGTACTTATCCTCATCGCTTTGCGACCATGTGCCGTTGTACGCGTCGTCATAGTCGACATCGGTAGCATCCCTGGCTGTAATGAGTTCCTCGGTGACGAGCGTGTAGTCGTCAGTGAGGGGGAATACTGTGCGCGACGTCTGATTCCAGATCGATAGCGCGATGCGTTCCCCAGCGAAGCCCTGGACGAGCTCGGTGAAACGGTCAACGATCTCCGCATCGTATCCGAGCATCGATCCCGAGACGTCGAGGCACAGCACGATGTCGCGGTTGGCCAAGCGCGGGTACTCCACGACGGTGTCGACGGGCCTCGCTGCCACGACGGACGCCGCGATCCCTGCCATCACCGCCATCCCAGTAGCGATACCCACCGCTACCCGGTAGCGCAGCAACGCTTCACGGACCGAGTACAGGCCCAGAATGTACGACGCATTGGCGATCCACTTCGGATGAGCTGACTCATGCCTTCTTCGCAGCAAGAAACCTGCGCCTACGGCCGCGCTGAGCACGAGGACGGCCACCAGAATGGCCCAGCCGTGAAGAAGCGAACTCTGAATCACCATGACGAGATGATCTCCTTCGCGCGCGCAACGCCTGCATCGACATCTGGTCCCGAATGCGGCGCAAACGCGGGCTCATTCTGGAGCGCGACAACGCCTGCGACAAGGTCCCCGCGGCGGAGTCTCGCGAGTTCGGAAGCTGTGAGTGGCTTTGCGTTCACGCCCGTGCGAAGGGTGGCGAAGTCACGAATAATCCTGTTCATCTCAAGGTAAAGAGCCCGCACATCGGTGTCTCCCGCAACGTACGAGCGATGAGCCGCGTCAATCTGGGCGCTGAACGCAGCGCGCTTGGCGGCGAGCTCGCCTGGCGCGATATCGGCGAGAGGCTCGGGTGACGTCTGCGGCCGTGCGCGCGTCCACCATGCGATCCAGAGGTACCACGCCGCGATGAGGAGCAAGAGCGCGACGGCTAGAGCCCACACCCACCATGAATACGGCACAGGCTGTTGCATCTGGTCTTCGATCACGACTCGCCTGAGCGTGTCAACGTCACGCGCGCGCACGAGGCCTCCTCGCGAGAAGCGACGTCAACCGATCGACCACATCGGCCTCACTGGTGACAACGATCGAGTCGATCCCGCACTTTGCGAGCGTCTGGTTGACCGATGCGCGACGCGCCTCTTGGAATGCTGTCGCCTCGGCGACAATATCTCGACGCCCCCACAGGTACCTGGGCAGGTCGAGATCCGCATCGACGTCCTTCACTGGACCACCGAGTACCTCCGCGGGCGAGGCATCGGCCACACGAATGACGAGAACCTCGTGACGCGCCCGCAGGATTTTCAGAATGCGTTCGGACGCAGGCTCCGGCCGCGCCTCGTCCGTCACGAGGACCACAACAGTTCGCCGTGCGGCGAGGAGCACGGAGGCCCTCTCCAGAACGCGCGTGACATCGGATCGGGGACCCGTCACGGCGACCATCGACTCGATGCGCCTGAGCAGGCTCTCCATGTGGTCGTTGCCTCCACGCGCTGGCACGTGTTCCATACGGTCTGCGTCCCCGGCGACGAGCGCGAGTGTGTCTCCTCGACCCCGGGCAAGGTAGCCAATGACATCGCAGGCAAACTGGGCAATGCGGCTCTTCGAGTTGCCCCCAGGGGCAGTTGTTGCCATCGAGTGACCGGTATCGACGACGAGCGCCATGGCAAGGTTTGACTCACGCTCAAAACGCCGAATCATCGGCTGGCCAACACTTGCCGATGCCCGCCAATCGATATCGCTCACATCGTCACCTGGAAAGTACTGAGCCATCTCGTTGAAATCTTGGCCATGCCCAGAGAAGATCGACCGATGGCGTCCGTCCAAGGCTCCCGACGCGCGCTTCACCACGGGGAGCTCCAGATGCGCGCGCACGGCAGCGAGGCGCGAGTGCGCCTTGTTGCCGAGCGGTTCCCGCGCGTTCTCCCCGTAAGTCACAGCATCGTCCCGTCGGCTTACGGCGCGGGAACGGCCGCGAACGCCGCGTCGATGAGCCTTTCGACGGGAACTCCCGACGCAATCGCGTCATAGTTCCTAATCACGCGATGTCTCAGCACTGCGTGGCGGAGAATCTTGACGTCGTCGGGCTCCACGTAGGTCCTGCCGTCTTGCAGAGCCAGCGCTTGTGCGACACGCATCAGCGCGATTGCGCCACGAGGGCTCGCCCCCACCCGCACATTTGTCCTGATGTCGCTGACGGGTGCAGGCCCGCCGCCACGAGTGGTGTTGATGACGCCAACGATGTACTGCTTAATGGCCGTAGACACATAGACCTGCTCAACGAGCTTCTGCACAAACAACAGGTCGTCGATCGACACCACTCCACCCGACAAGGGTGCAGTAAGGGTTCCAGCGGTCACCCTCTCAAGAATCTCCACTTCTTGGGCGGGTGCTGGATAGCCGAGCACTTCCTTGACGAGGAAACGGTCCATTTGGGCCTCGGGGAGGACATAGGTGCCCTCTTCCTCGATCGGGTTCTGCGTAGCAACCACCATGAAGGGCTTGGGGAGAGGGTAGACCTGGCCCGCGATGGACGTCTGGCGTTCTTGCATCGCCTCAAGCATGGCGGATTGCGTCTTGGCGCTTGATCTGTTGATCTCGTCAAGCAGCACGAGATTTGCGTGCACGGGACCCAACTTGGTGGTGAACTCTCCGTTGCCGAAGTTGTAAATCTGCGTCCCGATGATGTCGTTCGGCATGAGGTCCGGCGTGCATTGGATGCGCTTGAAGGACCCTCCCACCGCCTCGGCGAGCGTCTGCGCGCTCAGCGTCTTGGCGAGGCCTGGTACCGATTCGAGGAGCACGTGGCCCCCGCCGATGAGCGCGGTCACCAACACCGTCCGCAAGCCCGGCTGCCCCACCAGACGCTGATCGAAAACGTGGCTGACTTGGCGCAAGATCTGCGTGGTGCGCTCAAGATCCCTCGGAGAGATCACCAGTTCCGTCGATTCTGATGCAGTGGTCACAGCAATCCTCCCCCATGGCGTCGGCGTGCGATTGAGCCCACGGCGGTCAACGCGAGCAAGGTTTCCACGATTGTGCCATACGCCTCGGAAACCCCGTGCACACTGTGTGCACCGTCAGGGAGCCCCGCCGGCGTGGGACGCTAACCTTTCCTAAGGGACCTCAACCACTCCGTTGGCCACAAGAACGGCGGGCCCCTCGAGCGTGGTTCGATCCCCGCCGATCCTCACCGTCACCATCCCGCCTGGGACTTCCACGTCCCAGTCATCCGGCGCGCCTGGGCCTCCCCACATCTTGACAGCGAGGGCAACGGCGCACGCCCCTGTTCCACACGACCTCGTCTCGCCAGAGCCGCGCTCGTGCACACGCATGCGGACACGCCCATGGGCAACACCGTCGACAACCTCTCCCCCGAGCGCTACAGCAAACTCCACATTCGAGCCTTCTCGTGGCGTGGGCGTCACCGACGGCGCGATGGAGAGATCGAGTGCCTCGAGTTCAGCTACGGACGCGAGCGCCACGACGTGATGGGGGTTTCCTACGTCAATGCTCAGTGCCGGTCGCGCCGGATTGAGCCCCTTGGCGTCAACCATGGCGTCAAATGCCGCAGGGTCGTCGCTCGCCTCGTCGGCCGGGCCCGCCCGCCATGGCCCCATGCCTACGGAGTAGCGTCCACCGCCAAGTGACGTGACGGTACGTGCCCCCGCACGGGTCCCGATCACAATGCCGCCCCGAGCGTCGACCCCGGCCTCTCGCTCCAAGAAGGCGCCGAAGACGCGCGCGCCGTTGCCGCACATCTCGGACAGCGTGCCATCTGAGTTCCAGTAGTCCATAAACCACAAGGACGGATCGAACGCCTCACCGGCAGCAACCGCACCCGCCCGTACCGCTCGGATGACTCCGTCGGCTCCGATTCCTGCCCGCCTATCGCACAAGAACCTCACGACGTCTTCAGTGAGGTCGATCTCGCCGCGCTCGTCGAAGAGCAAGACAAAATCGTTCTCGGTGCCGTGTCCCTTGGTGAACGAAAGCGCGGTCATTTCTCAAGCCTACGCTGGCGTACCGGACACGTGAGCGGTGACGATCTCGTGGGCGTCCTGAGCGGCCCGCTCCACATCGTCTGCGTCGCGCGGGCCCGCCACCCATGTCACGCGAGGGTCAGGCCGGAACCATCGGTCCTGTTTGCGCGCGAGCCTTCGTGTGTTTCTCTTGATCAGTTCGCGCGCCTCTTGCTCCGTGAGTTCGCCATCGAGATAGCGGAGTACCTCCGCGTAGCCAACCGCGCGCCTGGCCGTCACGCTTTCGCGGAGGCCCTCCACCGTGAGGCGTCGCACTTCTTCCACGAGCCCCGCTTCCCACATGGCGTCGACCCTCGCCTCGATACGCACGTCGAGCACCTCATACGGCAGCTCTAGCGCGACCTGGACAGCGGGCGTGTGGTACTCGTGTCGAGGCAACGAGCTGGTGTAGTCACCCGCCAACTCGATAATCTCGAGCGCCCTGACGATGCGCTTGGCGTTGCGTGGATGAATCTTGGCGGCTGCCACGGGATCCAAGGCCTCCAGCTCTCGGTGAAGGATGCCAGGCCCTTCGTGCTCGGCCCTTGCCTCTAGGCGGGCACGGAGTGCAGGATCGGTGCCTGGAAACTCGAACTGGTCGAGCAACGCACGCAGATACAGTCCAGACCCCCCAACGACGATGGCCCTGTGACCCCGCCGATGAATGGCGTCGATCTGGGCTCGCGCGGACTCCTGAAAGTGCGCAACCGATGCATCCTCCCCCACGGAGAGCGTATCGAGTTGGTGGTGAGGCACACCCTGACGCTCGCCCGGAGGGAGTTTGGCCGTCCCGATGTCCATCCCCCGATAGAACTGCATCGAATCGGCGTTGATAATCTCTCCGCCGCCATCGATGAGATGCGCCACAGCAATTCCTACGGCCGATTTGCCTGTGGCTGTTGCGCCGACGATCGCTATAGTCGGCTCGGTCACCTCGAGGCGACCCGCAGTTGCGGCAGGCCCAACACGACCGGACCTCCCGGACCTGGAGTTCCACACGAGTCTGGTTCCGGGCCCAAGCCCGCGGCGGCTTCCCAAGCGTCACCCGCTTGGGTGCGACGGACCGCGAAGACATCTGTCGTTGCATGGTCAGCGAGGAGATGATGAGGCGCGCCGTGGGAGATCCGCACCGTCACAATGTCGCCTGGCCGAGGCACGTCGGCTCCGTCTGGGCCCGAAAAGTGGACGAGCCGGTTTCCAGGCTCCCTTCCGCTGAGCCGGTCGCCCTTACCCTTGCGTCCCTCACCCTGGAGCACTACCAGGTCGACCACTCGACCCTCCATTGACACAGCGTCTCGCAGAGACATCTCGTCCTGGAACACATGCAATCGCTCAAAACGCTCTTGCACCAAGGCCTTGGGAAGCGGCATCAAATCGAATGCCGGAGTCCCTGGGCGCGGGCTGTACTGGAAGATGAATGCGCTCGTGAATCGAGCCTCCTCAACCACTCGCATCGTTTCTTCAAAGTCCTCAGCTGTCTCACCTGGAAAGCCAACGATGATGTCGGTGGTGATGGCCGCATCTGGCATCGCGGCGCGCACCTTGTCGAGGATCCCCAAGAACTTGTCCGAACGGTAGGAGCGGCGCATCGCACGCAGCACCTTGTCGGATCCGGATTGGAGCGGCATATGAAGGCTCGGCATCACGTTTGGCGTCTCGGCCATCGCCTCAATGACGTCATCTGTGAAGGCTGCGGGGTGGGGTGATGTGAAGCGCACCCTTTCAAGTCCCTCAATCTGGCCACACGCTCGCAACAGCTTGGCAAATGCCCCCCTGTCGCCAAACTCAACTCCATAAGAATTGACGTTCTGACCGAGCAGAGTCACCTCAATCACGCCTTGCGACACCAGCGCCTCGACTTCGGCGAGGATCTCGCCTGGCCGGCGGTCCCTCTCTTTGCCGCGCAACGACGGCACGATGCAGAACGTGCACGTGTTGTTGCATCCGACCGAGATTGATACCCAGGCCGATGCGTGGCTATCGCGACGCGCGGGCAAGGTAGAGGGAAATACCTGGAGAGACTCGTGAATTTCGACTTGGGCCGCCTCATTGTGACGAGCCCTATCGAGGAGCGCAGGGAGCACGTCGATGTTGTGTGTGCCGAAGACCACGTCGACCCACGGCGCCTTGACCACAATCTCGCCGCGATCCTTCTGAGCCAAACAGCCACCCACCGCGATCTGCATGCCCGGCCTCGAGGCTTTCACCGGAGCCAATTGCCCAAGGTTTCCGTACAACTTGTTGGCGGCATTCTCGCGGACAGCACACGTGTTGATGACGATGACGTCGGCTTCTTGGTCCCCTTCTGGCGCCGGAACGTAGCCCGCACCCTCGAGCAGACCCGCCATGTGCTCAGAGTCATGGATATTCATCTGGCAACCAAGGGTCTTCACCAGATAGGTCCGTGCGAGAGTGCTCATGCCTGCCCCGCGACGAAGTCCGCACGAGTTTCACGGATCACCGTCACTCTGATCTCCCCGCCAAATCCAAAGTCCTTTTCAATCTGCTCAGCGATGGTTCTCGCGAGTTCGGCCGTGCCTACATCGCTCACCTTGGCTGGTTCCACCACCACGCGAATCTCCCGCCCGGCGGCCATCGCATACACGTGCGCCACGCCCTCGTGGGAGTTCACCAGCGACTCAAGGGCGCCCATACGCTCGACGTAGCCGTCGACATCGTCGCGACGAGCTCCAGGCCGAGACGCGGAGACTGCGTCGGCAATTTGAACGATGACAGCCTCGAGGGTGTCTTGTGGCACCTCATCGTGGTGCGCGGCGATGGCATTCACGACATCGGCGGACTCTCCAGCGTCCCTCGCTGCCATGGCCCCTAAATGGGCGTGGGTGCCTTCGCGAGTCCCCGTCATTGCCTTGCCAATATCGTGGAGGAACGCGGCGCGCTTGGCCAACTGCACGTCGGCGCCCACCAAGGTAGCGATGGACCCCGCCAACGTAGAACACTCGACGAGATGGGCCAGAACGTTTTGGTTGAACGAAGTACGTAGACGCAACGCGCCAAGCAACTCGAGAAGTGGCTGCGGAATGGACCCGACCCCGGCCTGCTCCGCGGCGTCCAGTGCAGCCTCAATGGCGCGGCGGGGGGCCTCGGCGGACGCCTTTGCGTATGCCGCCTCTACCCGGTGCGGTTGAATCCGGCCATCCGCAATCAACGCCTCGAGCGTCGCAGCGGCAATCTCCCTGCGCTCCACGTCAAAGGACGACAAGTGCACTGCGTTGACGCCTTCGTCGACAATGACGTTGACCCCGGTGAGTGCCTCAAATGCGCGTATGTTGCGCCCCTCGCGGCCGATGATGCGCCCTTTCATTTCCTCAGAGGGTAACTCGATGCGAGTCACGGCGGCTTGGGCGCTCGTGGAAGCGGCCTCCCTCTGCATCGCCTCCACGAGAATCTCCCTGGCGCGTTGGTCGGCTTGTTCCTTGGCCTTCTTTGCAAGCCTGTGGGCATCACGCGCTATCTCGGCCTCGACCGTCGCCTTCAGTCGCGATGTCAGATCCGCCTTGGCGGTGGCCACTGAAAGTCCCGCGAGTGCGGCAAGGGCTCCTTCGTGCTCGCTCTCCATCTCGTGGCGTCGCACAGCAAGTCGCTTCTCGTCCTTGGACACCGCAGCCGCGCGCTCTTCGAGTCCGCGAGAGTAGATCTGAGTATTGCGCTGATCCTCAGCGAACTGACGCTCACGTTGAGCGACGCGCTCTTCCCGTTGCTGTGCTTCCGAGAATATCTGCCTCGCCTCGGCGTTGATCTCTGCCGCCTCGGCTCTGACGGATTTGCGTTCTTCGTTCGCTTCCTTTCGGGCCCGATTGACCACGAGAAGCGACGAAAGGAGCAACACGAGCGTCGCTATTGTGACAATTGTCTGCACGGCGCTCCCTCCCTATTGTCCGGCTACCTCATTATCGGCATCGATCAAGTCTCGCACGAGCCCGAAGATCAATGATGCTGGGTACCCCTTGCGCCCAAGAAACCCGCTCAGCCTGCGCTTCCTCACGTCGATACTGAGGCCTGCCATCTTGCTCCACTTCGACTGGGCGAGAGAGCGTGCAGATTCCAGTTGAACTTCTGTCGTGAGGGGTTCGAGCGCAGACTCAATATCGGCTTCAGTGAACCCCTTGCGCCGCAACTCCGCGGCGATCACTCGTGGGGCCTGCCCCCGTTCAGCATGACGGGTACGCGCAATCATGGCGGCCAACGACGCGTCGTCGAGAAGACCCACCTCGGTGTAGCGCACCACAATGGCGTCTGCAATCGCCTGCTCGACGTCTTTAGCAATGAGTCTGGCTCGTAGATCTGCCGATGAAAGCTGTGTCCTATCGAGCATCGACAGTGCCAAAGTGCGAGCGCGCTCGGCAGGATCCGTCGTGGAGGATTCCTGCCGAGCGCGTGTTGTCATGACTCGAAGTTGGGCCTCCTAGAGGGAGGACGCCTCCTTGGCCATGGCAGCCTCGATCGCGGCGGTATCGACGCCCGCCGCCGCGCCCTTCTTACCCTTGACGGGCACGTCTTCGTCTTCGACCGCAGTCACGGGGCCGATGTTCAACTTGCTCTTGATCTTGCTCTCAATCTCGATGGCAAGCGCAGGGTTGTCCTTAAGGAACTGGCGGGCGTTTTCTTTGCCCTGTCCCAGTTGATCGGACTCGTAGGTGTACCAGGCTCCGGACTTCTTCACAAAGCCGTGCTCGACACCAAGGTCGATGATTCCGCCCTCTGTCGAGATGCCATGGCCATACAGGATGTCAAACTCCGCTTGCTTGAAGGGCGGCGCCATCTTGTTCTTGACAACCTTGACGCGGGTCCGGTTGCCGACGGGTTCGTTGCCCTCTTTGAGGGTCTCGATCCGGCGGATGTCTAGGCGCACCGATGCGTAGAACTTGAGCGCCTTGCCACCGGTGGTGGTCTCGGGCGACCCGAAGAACACGCCGATCTTTTCGCGGAGCTGGTTGATGAAGATCGCGGTCGTGCCCGTCTGGGCGATGGCTCCAGTGATCTTGCGCAACGCTTGTGACATCAGGCGTGCCTGAAGGCCAACGTGGCTGTCACCCATCTCGCCCTCGATCTCGGCCTTGGGTACAAGCGCCGCCACCGAGTCAATAACCAAGACGTCAACGCCGCCCGACCTGATGAGGATGTCTGCGATTTCGAGCGCCTGCTCGCCGGTGTCCGGCTGGGAGATGATCAGGTTGTCGATATCGACACCAAGCTTCTTTGCGTACTCAGGGTCTAGAGCGTGCTCGGCGTCAATGAACGCTGCCACTCCCCCTGCCTTCTGTGCATTGGCCACCACATGCAAGGCGACAGTGGTCTTGCCCGAGGCTTCTGGCCCGTAGATCTCCACCACGCGTCCGCGCGGGAGCCCGCCAATTCCAAGCGCGATATCGAGTGCGATGGAGCCGGTGGGGATGACGGCTACCGCGCGGCGCTCACTGTCGCCCATGCGCATTGCCGAGCCCTTGCCAAATTGCCTGTCGATCTGGCCGAGTGCTGCTTCGAGCGCCTTCGTCCGGTCAGGTGCCTGTGCCATGTGCTTGTCCTTCGTCGCTCATGCCTGCTTACGCAGGCTCTTGAACACCGGTGTGGTGCCAGGTCGTACAGCACGACGCTATGACGCGCCTCTGACATTCGCACCACAGACGCTCCTCGGGTGAGGAAAGTCTCTGACGCAACGTCGTGTGTACGACTCTAATCGAACGCGTGTTCGAATGGTTCCGACACGCCGGTTATTGCGTGACAGTCCCTGCCACTCCTGCGGAGCGAGGCAATGCTGCGTCTCCCCATGAAATCAAGAAGGGAAGGTCGCTAGCGCCGAGGAGGGATCAAGCGCTTGTCGTCCAGGCCCGACCGCACCGCAGGGGTCACGTCCATTTGATCGCACAGCGCATGCCACACATCACGGGGGGCAACGCCCTTCTCAAGTGCCTCATTGGCAGTGAGCGAATCGAGACCATTGAGCGCGAGTTGCTTGCAAAGCGTCGGCGCGTAGGCATCGCCAAAGGCCTCAGCAGCTGCCAGGCGAAATTCCGAAAGCCGCACGCGCAGCTTCTACTTGATCGACTGCAGCAGTTCGGGGACAGTGTCAGGAATTGTGGGCATGACGGGCATGCGGCGTAGCGATCGGGTATCGATCAAGCCCTCTGCCATCTCAAAACGGACCGACACCTCGCGCAGAATGGCTGACATCGGCACACCGAGAGCCACACAGATGGAGGCAAGGAGCTCGCTCGACGCTTCCTTCTGACCGCGTTCGACCTCGCTCAAGTAACCAAGCGACACGCGAGCACCTGAGGAAATATCCCTCAAGGTCTTGCCCTGTCCAAGGCGTGCGTCACGGAGCACATCGCCAAGTTCATTGCGCAGAATTGGCATACGTGCTCCCTTCATCAACCTAAAATCTTGCATGTCCATTAGAACGCAGACTACCCCAGTCCTGTTCCCGGCCCTGAGGACACTTCTTGGGGAACGAGTCCCGACAAGACGTTTTTAAGGTCTCCGAGCGCGAATGCGACGGCACGTTGGACCACCGAGGCCCTGTCTCCGTCCGCAAAATACGTCACTACCCGCTCGACCTTCGGGCCTACGACCGCGATCACGAACGTACCCGCGGCCTGCCCACCGTGGGGCTCGGGCCCTGCGACTCCGGTCGTGGCGACGGCAACATCGGCGCCCAATGCCCTACACACACCCCGCGCCATCGCGATCGCGACCACGTGCGACACGGGTCCTTCCTCGGCGAGGTCGACTGGGCTCACTCCCAGCACGCTGGCCTTGATGGCCGAGTCATACGCGACAATGCCTCCCTTCACCACCGCGGACGCCCCCGGCTCCGACACGAGTGCGGCGCATACCAACCCACCCGTCAGCGATTCGGCGGTCGCGAGCGTGACTCCCGCACGGACGGCAAGAGTGATGAGAGACGCCGCTTCAGGCGACATGACCGCCGTCGCTCGCTGCTTCAGCGACATCTGGCAACGGGGAACCCTGAGAGATCACCACGTCGCGGGCGCCTCGTCTTGACTGATGACGCAAAGCCACCTTGCGTATCCGCCAGCCGTAATCGATCCCCGTAGCAACGGCAACGGCTACCGATGCCACAAGCACCCACCATCCGACGACGTCCACCCATGCGGAGTGGGTTGGCAAAAGTAGCATGAAGATCGCAATCACTTGGAGCGCAGTCTTGAGCTTGCCCCCAGTCGAGGCGGGGATGACGACGTCCCTGGCAACAGCCAAGCGCCCTATCGTGATCGCCGCCTCCCTGATTCCCACCACGATGAGGGGCCACCAAGGAATCTCGGCCTGGAGTGCGAGTACCACGAGCGCACCGAGCACAAGGGCCTTATCGGCGAGAGGGTCGGCGAGTTTCCCAAAAGACGACACGACTTCCCAACGGCGCGCGAGGTAGCCATCAAGAGCGTCCGTTGCCGCGGCAATGACAAAGATGATCCACGCGGCCCAGCGCCAGCGGTCTTGGGCTCCGTCGTCGATGAGGAGGCACCCCACCATGACGGGGACGGCTACAAGCCGCGACACCGTCAGCAGGTTGGGAAGATCGCGCACCACGTGATCACCCTAGCGGCGTCAGCGGTCGTAGGCGTCCCGTAGGGACGAAGCGAGAGACGACGTGTTGCAGCCAGTCTGCAAGCCCGATCCAAAAACCCGACTACGAGACATCTCGCAAGGGAGGCAAGTCGAATGGGTTGTCGAACTCTTGCGGACGCGGCTCGATGAGGCTTGCCTTGACCGGCAAACCAAGAGACACCACCGCCGCAGCCGGTTGGGCCACGCCAAAGAGCCAGCCCTGGCCGAACGTCCAGCCGCACCGCGCGAGGAAGTCCGCTTGGGCTTCCGTCTCGATCCCCTCGGCCATCGTCGCGAGTCCCAACTCACGCGCGAGGGCCCCCAACGCTCGCGACACACGAGCACCAGCGGGATCCTCGGGGATGCCCGCAACAAACGACATGTCGAGCTTGACCCCCGAGACAGGGAGGTCGCGCAGGTACGACAGCGGCGATGCCCCCGTTCCGAAGTCATCGAGGAGGACGGGAACGCCTGCATCACGCAGCTCGGTGAGCTCATGGCGTATCCGAGTCTTGGGTGTGACGAGCGACGCTTCCGTCACCTCAACCACAAACCTTTGCGCACTCACCCTGTGGCGCGCAATCGTCCCCAGCAGTGACGCCACAAACTCGCCGTCGCCCAGTTGGTCGGCCGAGACATTGAGCGAAACCCATACTGCAGGGTCCGCGGTATGCGCCAAGAAGGCGGCCACCTGGTCCACCAACGTGATGCCGAGACTCGTCGCGAGTTTGCTGTCGTCTAGTAGGTCAATAAATGCGGCGGGAAGAAGCAATCCACGCGTGGGATGCTGCCATCGCACCAACGCCTCGTAGCCGACAACGCACCGAGAGCGAAGTTCAACGATGGGTTGGTAATGAAGAACGAGGTCTCCCCGCTCGATGGCGACGGCCAACTCACCACTGAGAATCGAACCGTGTTCGGTCGTCGCTTGCATCGAAGGGTCGTACACCTCGGTGCGCGACTTCCCGAGGGCTTTGGCCCGATACATCGCGGAGTCCGCGGCGCTCAACAAGCTGGGGGCCCCACCAGAGATCGTGTCGTTATCCGCCATCGCGACACCTACGGAGCACTGCAGAATGAGCTGGTGTCGCTTGAGCTGCAACGGCGGCTTGAGGCCCTCGTGAATCGCTGCTGAGATCTCGTAGAGGGCCTTCGAGCAATCGGGAGCCTGCACTACGATCACAAACTCGTCACCCCCGACGCGAGCGACAGTGCCGCGCCCTTGGGCCGCCGCACGCAACACCCCGGCGACGTGCGCCAAGGCACTGTCCCCAGCGGCATGACCATATCGATCGTTGAGGCCCTTGAAGCCGTCCAGATCGATGGCCATGACACCCACTCGCGTTGTCGCGTCAGGGGTCTCGAGAGCGCGTTGCAGAACTTCATGCATGAGGATGCGGTTGGCTAGCCCAGTCAGGGGGTCATGCATGGCCCTGTGGGTCATCAGCTCGGAGCGAAGGCGATCGTCAGTCGAGTCGCGGACGTGAACGACAAAATGGTCAGGCGCTCCGCCTGCGTGGCGCACGATCCCTACGTCGAGGACGGCCCAGACCACATTGCCGTCCGCCCGAACGTAGCGCTTCTCCAGGGAGAAGTGACTCTGAACACCGTCGTAAAGGCGTTGAAGCTCTTCGCGTTCGATGTGGATGTCATGAGGGTGCGACAAGGCGTTGAATGGAGTCCGACTCAGCGCCGTGACCGTCGACCCCATCATCGTCGCAAAGGCCCTGTTGACCGCCATAAGGCGCCATTCAAGGTCAACAAGCGCCATCCCTATGGGGGCGTTCTCCACTGCCCTGCGGAAGAGCGAGTCAGAACGGCTCAGCTCCTCGGCCGCTTCTTGGAGCCCCGTGGTATCCATCAGGGTGGTCACCACCGCAGAGTCTCCATCGAAGCCACCTGGCACCACACGACTCGTGACGTGGAGCCATCTCACATCTTCGGTGCCACGCCTCCCCTGAACGCCAATCACGCGCGCGGCATTGTCATCCCTGCTAGGCGCAAAGATTTCGTGTATCAGCACGGGCGCACCGTGTTCGTCGACTGCCTTGAACGGCAACATGCTCAGTGGCATCCCAAGGGCACCGCTCTTATCGACGCCCATCATGTGCGCTGCCGATGCAGTCAAGACGACGATGTCGCCAGTTCGTGACGTGATCACGACCCCATCGCGAGTAGAGGACAAGATCGCCTCGAATTGCTTTCGCGTAGCACGCTCGTTCCGGAGTGCCTCATCGCGGGCGTTGCGTGCCCGACCGGAGCGCATGAAGGAAATGAAAACTCCCGCGAACGCCACGATGACCAACGCGGCTGACGCGGCAGCCACGAGAGGCGTGTCGAGAAAATCTAGTAGTCCTCCCACGATCCATCCTCGGAGTCACTGGCGTGCGTTTGACTCACCGTATCCGAGGATTCCCCGCGCAGAATAGCCAGCGTGGACGCTAACTCGTCAGGAGTGACGAAGACCTCACGTGCCTTAGACCCTTGCGAGGGGCCGACGATCTCGCGGCTCTCCAGCAAATCCATGAGTCGGCCCGCCTTGGCAAAGCCGACGCGCAGTTTGCGTTGCAGCATCGACGTCGAGCCGAGTTGAGTGGTAATGACGAGTTCAGCGGCGGCGAGAAGTTCATCGAGATCTCCCCCGATGTCCTCGGCGACCTTGGCCTGACTGGTCACTGTGATGACGTCGTCCCTGAAGTTCGGCTGGGCTTGCTTCTTGACGTGCTCGACCGCGGCGTGGATCTCGCTTTCAGTGACCCATGCCCCTTGGACGCGCATCGGCTTCGATTCGCCCATCGGCAAGAACAAGGCGTCTCCCTGCCCAATGAGCTTCTCCGCACCGGGCGAGTCGAGCACCACGCGACTATCGGTCAGCGACGAGGTCGCGAACGCGAGTCGCGAAGGCACGTTGGCCTTGATCGTTCCCGTGACGATGTCGACCGAGGGCCGCTGTGTGGCAAGCACGAGGTGGATTCCTGCGGCCCTTGCCAGCTGGGTGATCCGCTGGATCGAGTCCTCCACATCGCGTGGTGCCACCATCATGAGGTCAGCAAGCTCGTCGACGATGACGAGGAGATACGGGTAGGTGGTGATGCGCCGCTCGGAACCCGGCAGCGGCTTGACCTTGCCCGCTCGCACGGCCTTGTTGAAGTCATCAATGTGCTTATACCCGAACATCGCAAGATCGTCGTACCTGGTATCCATCTCTTTCACGACCCACTCGAGGGCCTGGGCTGCCTTCTTGGGATCCGTGATGATGGGAGTGATGAGGTGCGGAATCCCCTCATACACGGTGAGCTCGACACGCTTGGGGTCTACCAACACCATGCGCACCTCTTGTGGGGTGGCGCGCATCAGAATCGAGGTGATCATCGAGTTCACAAAGCTCGACTTACCGGCACCCGTGGCACCCGCCACGAGGAGGTGCGGCATCTTGGCGAGGTTTGCCATGACGTAGCCGCCCTCGACGTCCTTGCCGATGCCGATCGCCATGGGGTGGTCGTTCTTTATGGCCACTTGCGAGCGCAGCACGTCGCCAAGAGACACCGTCTCGCGGTCGGTGTTGGGGATCTCGATGCCGATCGCCATCTTGCCTGGAATGGGCGAGAGGATGCGGATATCGGGGCTTGCCACCGCATACGCGATGTTCTTGGACAATTGCGTGATCTTCTCAACCTTGACGCCTTGGCCAAGTTCGACCTCGTACCGCGTGACCGTCGGGCCCCGCGTGAAGCCAGTCACGTGAGCGTCCACCTGGAACTGCTCCAACACGCTTGTCAGGGACTCGACTACGCGGTCGTTCGCGGCAGATCGAGTCTTGTGAGGCGCGCCCGGCTTGAGAAGCGCGGGGTTGGGAAGCACATAGGGGTTCGAGTTTTCCAACTGCCCCTGCTCCCCCAACGGAACAAGGCCCGTGTGTGGCGCCACGCGGTCGCCGTGCACCGCAAGCACCTCGGTGCGGCCCGCGAGTGCCGCCGCATCGGCGTCGTCAAGGGCATCCCGCTCCGCGTCGTCCGAGGGAGCGTACGGATTCTGAAATTCGCCTGTGGGAGTGCCGTGGCGCGGCGACCCTGACATGGGTGTGGGGACTCGCGGATCCTCTTGAGTGGGCGCCCCCACGTCGTAGGGTGAGATGGCCGGGTTCACGATGGCGTCAAACTCGGTCAGATGAGACCCGTTGCGTTCCCGTATCGCGGGAGTGGCGAAGGCCTCGTCGGCCTCGTAGCCATCGATCTTGCGCCTGGTCTGCATGCGTTCCTTGAAGCTCGATCGTTTGCGAGGCTCAAGCGTGCGGTGCTCGGGGAGGTCAAGCTCATCATCGTCCTCGTCACCATTCCCACCGCGGCCGGAGACCAAGCGGCGCGTCTGATCCACGATGAGCGCGATGACCTCGCGGAGCGGCTTACCGATGATGAAGAGCACGAAGGCGAGGCCAAGCAACACCAACACAGTGACGGCAAGGCCTGGCGTGAGCAAGGCCGCTAGCGGGGTTCCCACCAAGAACCCGAGAATTCCGCCTGCCTTCTGAACCAGGACGAGCCCATCAGAAGGGGAAGGCCTCTCGTTGGCGATGTGGATGATGCCCGTGACAGCGAGCGTGAGCAACACTGATCCAAAGACGATCCGATAGTTCGCGTCCCCTTCTTGGGGTGCGCGGAACAAGCGCACGGCCATTGCCACGAGCAGCACGGGCAGCACATAGGCCAGAACGCCAAACGTGCCAGCAGAGATCCTGTGTAAGAAGTGGCCGAACCAGTTGTCGAGTTGGAACCACTCGCTCGCAGCCACCAAGATCGCAATGATGATCAAGCCAAGGGCAAGGCCATCCCTGCGGACCTCATGTGGAACGTCGCGTGCGCCCTGACCCATGCGCCGCACTCCCCCACCCACAAGCCGCGCCGAGCCCGATCCCACGCCTTTGAGGGCGCGCACCGGCCACGCAGAGGTCTGCTGGCGCGTGCGGGTGGTCCTGGTACGAGGCGTGTTTGACCGCGCGGGGCTACGTCCTTGTGAGGCGGACGACGTCGCACGTGAGCGTGAGGGACGAGACTGAGCCATAGTTCCCCCAGGTTACGGGTGCGCGCCCAGATCGATGCGAAGGCACGTCGTAGAACTCTCATACCGGCATCGGGCCAACAGAAAGGGGCGCGACGACTAGGCCGAGTAGATCAAGACATCGTGAGCGATCATCAACTCATGAATCCATTCGTTCGCTGCGCGTCCAGCGGGACTCCTGTCGGCGGACAGGATCTGGCCCGATGCCTGGAGGTAGTGCTTGGTGCCATCCTTCATGCGAAACGCCCAGAGTCCATTCCTGGAGTTGAATGAGCAGCGCATGACTTGTGAGGGATCAATGTCCTGACGGTTGGGGCCCTCGTTTGCAACAACGGAAATCTGATCGCCTCCGACCTCGACGTGACCGCGCCAGCCTCCAAAGGTGATACCCCGGCTAGGAACCCTCACCTGTGCATCCATGGCTCGCACCATACCGTGGCCATCACGTCGCAGAAAAGCCAACGACGCCTCCGCGAGGAGCCAGGATGCAAGCCCCACTAGATGCTCGCGGTGGACTCCCTGGGCACCACTCGGACGGGGAGCCGATTCACTCCAGGGTGCGAGGCCCCACCGATGGCTGTGGATAGCGCCAATGCAGCCGCTCTTCCAAGTTCCTGGAGCTGCATGTCGATCGAACTCAAGGGCGGTCTTGCCGATTGCGCCAGGATGTCCCAGTTATCGACGCCGATGACGGCAACGTCCTCCGGCACGCGAAGTCCAGACTCCCGCAACTGGTCGATGACCCCACGTGCGATCTGATCGCTCGCAGCGACGATGCCGTCGATCACGCGTCCTGAGGCCAGCAGTGTCGCTGTGCATTGGCGACCCCAACTCTCTGTCCACTGCCCGTAGAGATCATCAGCGCCCGCGAGGGTGAGGCCGCGTGCCGCCATCGCCTCGCTCGCCCCGGCCGCACGGTCTGTCGCAGCCGTGTAGGACGGCTCCCCGTTGATGAGCGCGATCGAACGCCTACCCCTGTCGAGGAGGTGCTCGACGGCGAGCCTGCCTGCCATGTGGTTGTCGGGTGTAAACGACGTATCCTCCATCGAGTCTGACGGCGCATAGGCGTAGACAACGGGGACTCGAATTCCCGCAGTAATCGACGGCCGCGGGTTCGTCGTACGACCAAGCACGACGATGCCATCGACCCGGCGCGCAAGCAACGTGCTGAGGTGATGTTGCTCGCGAATCGCGTCTCCTCGTGCGTCGCAGAGCAATACCGACGTTGCCCCCGCGCCAAACGCATCCTCGGCTCCCAGCAAGACTGGCAAGACAAAACGGTTGTCGAGGTCGCTCGTGAGCATCCCGATGGTGCCGGTGCGCTTCTCGTTGAGGGCCTTGGCAAACGGGTTGGGGGTGAATTGAAGGCTCCTGGCCGCTGCAAACACCTGTTCCCGCGTCGACGCTCGTACCTGCTCGCGCCCGTTGAGGGCCTTCGATGCGGTCGCGATGGACACCCCCGCAAGCTTTGCGACATCGGCTAGCGTGACAGTGGACCGATTCTCTTCGTCTCGTTTTCGGGACATGGGCGGCCTCCTTCTCAGGTTCAATATACGCATATATCGCCATCAGAAATAGATGTTTGACGAAAATACCGAAACCGCTTACTGTCATTTTGCAACCACATTCGGAGAGATACAGACAGGATTCAGGACGCCCTTGGATCCAGCACGAAGACGTGCGACGACGAATGAGGGGCACCCCAGGCGCGGGTGCTACATCGGCAATGCGCACCACGTTCAAGGAGGAACACAGTGATCACAAAGCACCATAGAGCGGCCCGCCTAGGAGCCGCACTGACGGGCCTCGCGCTCATCGGAGTCTTGGCCGGATGTTCAAGCAAGGATGAGAACCCGGCATCGTCGACGGCAAGTGGAGCCACAGAGGCTACGGCCGGCGGCACCTTTACCCTGTGGGACCCATATCCCGACCGTGACGACCAGAGCACGTGGGCACAGGCAGTCAACATGTGTGCTGACACGCTCGGCATCACGATTGACCGCAACAGTGGCAACACGGGCGACACGGTGAAGGACCTCACCACGGCGGCGTCAAACCTCCCTGATATCGCGATGGTTGATAACCCCAAGGTGTCGACTCTTGCCGAGGCTGGGCTGCTGACGACTGCGGCCGAAAACGGCCTGGACACCTCGGCCATCCAAGAAAACATCCTCACCGCTGGCGAGATCGACGGCGACGTCTTCGGAGTCCCCGTTGGCGCAAACACGCTCGGGCTCTACTACAACCCGACGGTGCTTGCCGATGCCGGCGTCGATCCCGCGTCTATCACCGACTATGCGTCGCTCACCGCTGCTTTGCAGAAAGTTGTCGACTCGGGACACAAGGGCATCACGTTCTCTGCAGTGGGCACCGAAGAGGGTTCATTCCAGTTCCTTCCGTGGTTCTGGGGCGCAGGCGCCGATCTCACGCAGCTCGACTCCCCCGAATCAGTCGCGGCTTTGACGCTGTGGACCGATTGGGTCAAGGGCGGTCTCGCACCACAATCGGTGTTGACCAACACGCAAGGCACCAGCTGGGACGAGTTCCTCACAGGTGACTTCGGCTTCGCCGAGAACGGCTCATGGTTCCAAGGCTCGGCCGATGAGAACGGCGACATCGCGTTCCAGATTCCAGGGATCGACGGCGGCGCGGCTCCTGCGCCGACTGGCGGCGAATTCATGACCATCCCTGTCCAGAAGGACGCGTCTCGTTACGCCGTCTCCGCCAAGATCGTCGAGTGCTTGTCCGACGGCTCTGCCGGAGCAACAGCGCTCGGATATGTGGCGCCGACCAAGGCCGGTCAGGACTCTCAAGTCGCGGCAAGTGAGGCTCCCGAGTTCTGGGTGAAGGCAGTGGGCGACGCAAAGCCGCGCACCGCTGACAACCTGGGGACCTCCTACAGCGTGATCTCAGAGCAGCTTTACACCGCGGTTCAGGTCGCTCTGAGCGGTGGAGCATCGCCGGAAGACGCTCTCGCAGCCGCCCAGAAGGCTGCAGAGAAGAACCTGGGATAGCGGGTCAGGCACACTCCTTTTGTCACTGTCCGTCCTTCCAGGAGGTCAATCATGACCACGTCAGCCGCACGCCCTCAAGCGTCTTCTGACGGTCGACACCGACGTGGTGAGGCGGCGGCGCAAGCCGCCGCCTCGTCACGCGGGGCCCGCCGCCGCGCAGCACGACGACAGCAGCTCGCCGCGTGGCTGTTTATCGCCCCCGTCGCCATCTACCTCGTTCTCTTCTATGCCTATCCGCTATACCGCAATATCGACCTCAGCCTCAGGGACTACACCCTCCGGTCATTCATCAGCGGCTCTGCCGAGTTCATAGGGCTCGAGAACTATCGCGACGTACTCACTGACCCAACGTTTGGGACGGCCCTGTGGAACACCGTCGTGTTCACTGGCTTGTCGCTCGTGTTCCAATACTCGATCGGTCTTGCGCTGGCGGTGTTCTTCTTCCGTAAGTTCCCGCTTGCGACAACTCTCAGGGCGCTCTTCCTCGTCCCGTGGCTCCTCCCCCTCCTCGTGTCATCTTCCGTGTGGGCTTGGATGCTGAACTCCGACTCGGGTGTGGTCAACTACTTCCTCGAGTCGGTTGGACTCGATCCAATCTTCTGGCTGACTTCGCCAACGTGGTCCCTCACCGCCGTTCTCATCACCAACATCTGGATCGGCATTCCGTTCAACTTGGTAGTGCTGTATTCCGGACTGCAGGCGATTCCGGAAGAGCTCTATGAGGCCGCCGCTCTCGATGGCGCCTCGCGGTGGGACACCTTCTGGCGCATCACGTTCCCCCTCTTGCGCCCAGTCAGCGCCATCACGTTGCTCCTTGGCCTGGTCTATACCCTCAAGGTCTTCGACATCATCTGGGTCATGACGCGAGGCGGACCAGGGGATGCCTCGACCACGCTCGCCATTTGGTCCTACCGACTCGGATTCGGCGGAGGCGCCCCTGACCTGAGCCCCGCCGCCGCAGTGGGCAACGTGCTCATCGTGATCGCGTTCCTCTTCGGATTGCTCTATATCCGTGCCCAGCGAAAGGCGATGAACTCATGAGACGCAAGCGCCAGTGGTTCACCACCGTCGTCGCCCTCGCCCTGACGGGGATCATGTTGTTTCCGCTCTATTGGATGGTGAACGTCTCTCTCACCCCCCGAAACGAACTCCGCAAGGATCCTCCGAGCCTGTTTCCGGTCAACGCCACGTTCGAGGGCTACTCTCGCGTCATTCAAGAGCAGCTTCCCTACCTTGGGACAAGCCTGCTCGTGGGGCTCGGCACTGTCGCGGTGACCCTCATGTTGGCCGCACCAGCGGGCTATGCGCTCGCCAAGTTGCGCCCCGTGGGCGGCTCCGTACTGAACTTCTTCCTGCTTGTTGCGCAGATGATCCCCGGCATCATCATGGCCATGGGGTTCTACCTCATCTTCAACAACTGGGGCATGCTCGATACGCTCCCTGGCCTCATCATCGCTGACACGACACTGGCCGTTCCTTTCGCGGTGCTGATCTTCACGGCCTTCATGATGGGCATTCCTCATGAGTTGATCTCGGCCGCGCGCATCGACGGTGCGGGCCACTGGCGGACGTTCCGTTCCATCGTGCTGCCGGTGAGCCGCAACTCGATCGTCACCGTCGCGCTGTTTGCGTTCTTGTGGTCATGGTCTGATTTCATTTTCGCCTCGACGCTCAACCGTGGCGGTTCCATGCAACCGGTCACCATCGGCATCTATCGCTACCTGGGCAACAACACCCAGGACTGGAACGCGATTATGGCCACCGCGGTGGTGGCGTCAATCCCTGCCGCCATCCTGCTGGTCATTGCCCAGCGCTACGTCGCGGCAGGCGTCACCGCCGGCGCCGTGAAGGACTAACACCGACCACTATGACAAAGGATCTCTCCGTGACCATGACCTCGGCCCTGCACGACCCCTCACTCGCGACCCTCGTTCCAGGGCGCGGGGGGCCTGTGGTTCCTCGAGCGGGCGCCCTCACACCGCTCGCTCCCGGAGAGGTGCAGCTGACAGGCGGCTTTTGGCATGACCTGCAGCGACTCAATGCCACCACGATCATCGGTCATTGCCTGGCGTGGGTCGACCGCACAGGGTGGCTGAGTAACTTCGATCGCGCAGCCGCGGGGACCATCGGCGGCCAGCACAACGGCATCGAGTTCGTGGACTCCGAGGTCTACAAGTTGCTTGAGGCCATGGCTTGGGAGGTTGGTTCGAGCAGCGAGGGCGAACTCGCCCAGACGTTTGGTCTTCTCGTCAATCGCGTTGCCGCCGCGCAAGAGTCCGACGGTTACCTCCACACCTCGTTCGGGCGTCAAGGGCAGCCTGCTCGATTTAGCAACCTCGAGTGGGGTCACGAGCTGTATTGCTTCGGGCACCTGATCCAGGCGGCTGTCGCAAGGATTCGGCAAGGACACGACGACCTGCTTCCGGCAGTCGCACGACGCCTGGCGGACTTCCTTGTTGTCGAGTTCGGTGAAGAAGGGCGCCTCGCCATAGGCGGGCACCCCGAGATCGAAGTGGCCCTTGTCGAGTTTGGCCGTGCCACCAACACCCAGGCCTACATCGACCTCGCCGCTGTACTCGTAGAACGCAGAGGCCGAGGCTTGCTCCACCCCATCGACTACGGACAGGCGTACTTCCAGGACGACATGCCCGTGCGCGAAGCGACCACCTTGCGCGGCCATTCAGTGCGCGCCTTGTACCTCTCCGCTGGGGCAATCGACGTGGGGATCGAACGAGGCGACGCTGAACTTGTCGACGCGGTCGAGGGACAGTATCTGGCGACTCTCGCGCGGCGCACGTATGTGACGGGGGGCATGGGCTCACACCACCGTGACGAGGCCTTTGGCGACGACTTCGAACTCCCGCACGACCGCGCATACGCCGAGACGTGTGCGGCCATCGGCTCCGTCATGGTCAGCTGGCGCCTCTTGCTCCACTCCGGCAGCGCGCGCTACGGCGACGTGATCGAGCGCACGTTGCTCAATGCCGTCTTGGCCAGTCCTCGCGAGGACGGCAAGGCCTTCTTCTACTCAAACACCCTGCATCAACGCACGCTGGGCACCCCTCCATCTGAGGACGTAGCGAGTCCGCGGGCACAGTCAAGCATGAGGGCGCCGTGGTTCGATGTCTCGTGCTGCCCCACCAACGTGGCACGCACTCTTGCCTCGGCTCACTTGTATTTCGCGACGTGTTCCGACGCAGGGATACAGATCCACCAATACGGGGACTTCACCGCTACCTGCAGCATCGGCGGGGAGGACCTGGCAGTTGAGGTGTCAACGGCGTACCCATACGAGGGCGACATCACCGTCACCGTCACCGCAGCGCCCGATGCTCCAGTCGAGCTCGCTCTGCGAGTGCCAGCCTGGGCGGAGAAGACGGCGTCCTGGTCGGCAGACCGCCCCGGGCGCACCACGACGTTGGAAGACGGCTATCTGCGTGTCACGGGCAAGCTCGAGCCAGGTACTCACATCGTGCTGAGCCTTCCATTGACGCCCCGGGTTGTCCGGCCGGATCCTCGCATCGACGATGCAAGGGGCCAAGTGGTGATCGAGCGCGGCCCCCTGGTACTCGCGCTTGAATCGGTCGGCCTTCCCCAAGGCGTGGACACGGAGTGCGTGGATATCGACCTGAACTCCCCCATCGAATCCACACCCACGGGAGCCAGGGTGACGTTGATTCCTCGCACGGATTCCACTCCGGCGTGGCCGTACATGGACCAAGGCGACATGAGCCCTGGCGCAGGCGGCGGCACTCCAATCCTTGCCGACCTGATTCCGTATGCCAGGTGGGCAAACCGCGGACCATCAACGATGCGCGTCACGCTGCCTGTGGCACAAAACCCCTAGCGGGGGTTCCGGAGCTCTGACCCCGGGCGCACCTCACCGCTCGCATGTGGCGCTGGTGACCACTTCTTGACGCCGGGTGCGCCCTACGTGGCGCTGGTGACCACTCAAGGGACTCGACTCAAGTCGTCAACCCGGCCTACCGCTAATCCACCCTGTCGGCGGTACTCACTGGTAGGCGCGAGGGAGACCGACTGGACGCCGCAACAATCGTTGCAGCGGGGGTGCGAGGGTTGGCTATGGCTCGTCGAGAGCGAGACTTAGGCCGTACTGAAGCGCGTCCGGTACTGAGGTGCGGAAGCACGCGATGTGACAGAAGAACTGGTGTCCTTCTTTGTGCGGCGAGTCCTCCATCCACCGGTCGGGTTCGCTCGTGAATTCGAGTCCCCGTTTCGCAAGGAACAGAAACGACGCCCCGTCCTCAGCGCCGACCGTCGATTGCCCGCACCAGATGCAGATGCTCCCTCGCTGCTTCGATCCCATAGGTGCATGGTAATGCCGCGCCCTCGGGTGGAGACCGGGTAGAGCGCGGAGGGCGAACCGGGCGGTCAACCCGGCCTGTCGTTAGTCCACCCGGTACAGCACGGCATCTTGGCAGGCAGTTCTCGGGCTTCGCTCGGGTGCTGTCCCCGCGGTGGCGCGCAGTCGCGTCGCGTAGGCACCACTAATGAACAATCACTTGCCCACTCAAGCGGGGCGGCGTGTGAGCGTGCTGATTTGTGGTGCTCACGTGACGCAAGAACCCGACACAAGCCTCCAATGCGATTACCGGAGGGCGCCCACACATCAATGGGGCCGTCGCGCCGTCGCCGGGTGTGGTCACGACATGCACCCAGGCGACCCCGCCTGCTTGTCCCCCACTAACCCCCAACGCGCGCGAAGAAGTCGCTTCCGAGGGGATCAAGCCTGACCGCCGTGAGGGAGCGACTTCTTCGCGCGCCCTCAAGGCGACCCGACAGCAAAGCTCAGCCCAGGCATCGGCCGGGCAGCCAACACAAGAACCCCTACGCGTCGATCACGATCGGGATGATCATGGGCCTGCGGCGAAGCTTGGTTCCCACGAAGCGACCCACCACGCGGCGCATCACCTGCTGCAGTTGGTGGTTGTCAGTGGAGCCCGACTTTGCGGCAGCCTCTTCGAGCGCCTTCTTGAGTTCGGGCATGATCGCGTCGAAAACGCTGTCGTCCCCAGCGATGCCCTTGGCGTGGATCTCGGGCCCTGACAGCACGCGGCCATTCGACGAGTCCATGACCACAAACACCGTCACAAAGCCCTCGTCAGCCAAGATGCGGCGGTCCTTGAGCTCGGCCTCCGTGACCTCACCCACCGAGGAACCATCGACGTACATGTTGTGGAAGGGCACTGCGCCAACGATCTGCGCCTTGCCATCCTTCATGTCGATGACCACGCCGTTTTCGGCAAACATCACGCGCTCTGCGGGCACGCCCGTCTTGATGGCCAGGGCGCCGTTGGCGAGCAAGTGACGCACCTCGCCGTGAATCGGCATCACGTTCTTGGGGCGCAGGATGTTGTAGCAATACAGCAGTTCGCCCGCGCTCGCGTGACCAGAGACGTGCACCTTGGCATTGCCTTGGTGCACCACTGTGGCGCCCAAGCGCATGAGCCCGTTGATCACCCGGAAGACAGCGTTCTCGTTGCCGGGGATAAGGGACGACGCAAGGATCACCAGGTCACCGTTGCCCACCTCGACCTTGTGGTCGCCACTGGCCATGCGGCTCAGCGCCGCCATAGGCTCGCCTTGCGAACCTGTCGACATGAACACGACCTGCTCGGGGGGCATTTGGTCGGCCTTTTTGGGGTCCACCAGGATGCCGGCAGGCACGTTGAGGAATCCAAGATCGGCGGCGATGCCCATGTTGCGCACCATCGACCGGCCGACGAATGCGACCTTGCGCTTGTGCGCGTGCGCGGCATCGATGACCTGCTGGACGCGGTGCACGTGGCTTGCGAAAGAAGCGACGACGATGCGGCCCTTGGCGGAGGCAAAGAGCCGATCGATCGTGGGCCCGATCTCTACCTCGGACGTGGTGAAACCGGGGACCTCGGCGTTGGTGGAGTCAACCTGGAAGATGTCGACCCCCTCCTCACCAAAGCGCGCAAATGCGCGGAGGTCGGTGATGCGCCCATCAAGAGGCAACTGGTCCATCTTGAAGTCACCGGTGTTGAGAATGGTGCCTGCCGGCGTACGGACGAACACGGCGAGAGCGTCTGGGATCGAGTGGTTGACCGCGACGAACTCGAGGTCAAATGCCTTGATCTTCTCCCGCTGGCCTTCCTTGACTGCGAGCGTGATGGGCTTGATGCGGTGCTCTGCGAGCTTCGCTTCCAAGAACGCGAGCGTGAGCTGCGACCCCAGGATGGGGATATCTGCGCGCATACGCAGCAAATACGGGACGGCGCCGATGTGGTCCTCGTGGCCGTGCGTTAGCACGATCGCCTCGATGTCGGCAAGCCTGTCCTCGAGATAGCTGAGGTCGGGCAGGACGAGGTCAACGCCAGGCTGGTTCTCTTCTGGGAAAAGCACGCCGCAGTCGATGATGAGGAGGCGGCCGTTGTATTCGACCACGTGCATGTTCCTACCCACCTCGCCAAGGCCACCGAGCGCAATCATGCGCAGGGTTCCGTCGGCTAGAGGGGGCGGGGTGGGAAGTTCTGGGTGAAAGTTCATCGGGTCATTCCTGCGGCCTCCAAGGCCGCTGTGAGGGCACCGTACTCGGCGTCGTTTGCGGGAAGGAGTGGAAGTCGCATCGCCCTGCTCGGAATCACTCCGGCCCAGGACATCGCGGATTTGGCATTAGTGGCGCCAGGACCATTGAATACTGCGGCGTGCACGGGCGCGAGCGCCTCGTGGATCCGTTCTGCTTCGGCGGTATCGCCAGCATCAAATGCCGCGATCATGGCCGCGATCTCGCGCGACGCTATGTGAGAGGAGACAGAGACCACACCCACGGCACCCGCGCGCAAGAAGTCGAGAGTGAGGGGGTCGTCTCCCGAATACCAGGAGATCCCCGTGCGCTCGATGCGGGCCTTGGCAGTCACGACGTCTCCCGTCGCGTCCTTAATGGCGACGACGCGACTCATCGCCGCGAGCTCGTCGTATGCCCAGTCGCCGATAGCGGTGCCGGTGCGGCCGGGGATGTCGTAGATCATGACGGGAAGGCCCGTCGCTCCCAAGATGGCCCTAAAGTGCGCAACCACCCCAGCCTGAGTCGGCTTGGAGTAATACGGCGTAAGCGCCAAGATTCCGTCGGCGCCGTTTTCCTCGCCTTGTTCGGCCATACGCACGGCGTGCGCCGTGTCGTTGGAGCCGGCACCCGTCAAGATGGTGACATCGGGGCCCACTGCCTCACGCACCGCGCGCAAAAGGTCCACCTTCTCTGGCGCGTGCGTCGTCGGCGCTTCGCCCGTGGTGCCCGATAGGACCAAGCCGTCGCTGCCCCGCGAGACCAAATACTTGGCGAGCTGTTGGCAGGAGGCAAGGTCAAGAGCGCCGCCTTCGTGCATCGGCGTCACCATGGCTGTCAATACGGTGCCAAACGGCCGCACGGGGTTGGTCATGTGCTAAACCTACCGCGTCGGCGTGTCGCGCCACCGCGCACGTCGCTCCACGTGGCGCTAGACCTTGGCGACTGTGAGCACCACCACCGCATCCGTGATCGCGGACAGTCCGTGCCGCAACGGTGGGATCTCCATCATGGTGCCCTGATCGAGAGTTACTGACTCCTCGCCAGCATGAAACTCGATCCGCCCCTGCAGTACAAAGAGGGTCGCCTCGCCAGGGCTCTCGTGATCCTGCAATGTGGCCCCAGCCGCAAGCGCGATGAGGTTCTTACGCAGCGCCTTGGTGTGATCGCCGATCAGCTTGATGGAACTACGTCCATTCGAAGCCGAGCGGGCGGCCGCCACGTGGTGAGCAGCAAGGTGGTTCAGATCGATGGGCTTCATGGGACTCCTTGAGGCATCGGTGGGGACACTGATGAGAAACACCTTACGTGGCTTGCTCTCGTGCGGGCCTTGCCCCGACGCGCCGCACACACCCAAACGCATGCTCGGCGTAACCTGGGCGCGTGACCGCGATTCCCACCCCCTATGAAGACCTGTTGCGCGACGTACTCGCTACGGGTAGCCCCAAGAGCGACCGCACTGGCACCGGCACGCTGTCGGTATTCGGGCGACAATTGCGCTACGACCTCAGCCAGGGTTTCCCGTTGCTCACCACAAAGAGGGTCCACGTACGCTCGATTGTTGGCGAACTCTTATGGTTTCTGCGCGGTGACACAAACGTGCGTTGGCTCCAAGAACGCGGCATCACCATTTGGGATGAGTGGGCAGATGCCAATGGCGAGCTCGGCCCCGTGTATGGCTACCAGTGGCGCTCCTGGCCCGCCCCCGAGGGCAGGCACATCGACCAGATCGCGAACGTGATCGAGTCCATCAAGACAAATCCAGAGTCACGCCGACACATCGTCTCGGCGTGGAACCCTGCACTCATTGACGAGATGGCCCTGCCCCCTTGCCACGCGCTGTTCCAGTTCTATGTGGCCAACGGACGTCTCAGTTGCCAGCTCTACCAGCGCAGCGCCGATTTGTTCCTCGGTGTGCCGTTCAATATCGCGTCGTACGCGCTGCTGACGCACATGATCGCGGCGCAAACGGGCCTCGAGGTGGGCGACTTCGTGTGGACAGGAGGCGATTGCCACATCTACTCGAACCACATAGACCAGGCAGAGCTCCAGCTGAGCCGCGAGCCCTACCCCTACCCCACCCTGCGACTCGCCGCGCGGGACTCTCTCTTGGACTACGACATCGACGACGTGGTGTTCGAGAACTACGTCCACCACCCGGGCATCAAAGCCCCGATTGCAATTTAGGAACATGGCGGGGTGACGCGATGACTGTCAAGGCCATCTGGGCCCAGGCGCGCGATGGCGAAGGAAGACCCGTCATCGGGTTCGAGGGCGATATGCCGTGGCACCTACCTGAAGACCTCGCGCGTTTCAGGGATCTCACGCTCGGTCACGTCGTCATCATGGGCAGGCGAACATGGGAGTCAATTCCCCCACGCTTCCGTCCGCTCCCTGGCCGCCTCAACATCGTGGTCACGTCGCTCGATGCTCTCGACGGAGCGGCGATCGCAGGTTCTCTCTCTGGAGCGCTGGAGCTGGCCGATGCCCTTGAGGAGTCTGGCGACGTCGGCCAGGGGACAACGCGGTGGATTATCGGTGGCGCGCGGATGTTCCACGAGGCGATCCATACGGCGGATGCCCTCGACATCACCGAGATCGACCTCACCGTTCCCGGAGACACCTTCGCCCCCGTGATCGCCCCCGACGTGTGGCAGCCGGTCGCCAAGTCGCCGTGGGCGCTCAGCAAGGGTGGACAGCAATACCGCTACGTGACGTACGCGCGCCGCGACCTCTCCTCGTAAGGGCGCCCTAGCGACCGATGCCCCCACCTGGCCCCATCGGGCAGCGGCCATCACTGCGTGCCCCACACGTGCCACAATCGGCCCATGCAAGAAGACCCATGGACAGTCCCTCATCGCATCGAGACCGAGCGGCTCGTGCTGCGCCGCTATGACATGTCAGATGCCGATGACATGGCGCGAGTCACCGTTGCCAGCAGGCACTACTTGGCGCCGTGGATGCCGTGGGCACGCGACGAGCCCATCAGCATGGATGAGCGGCAAGAGCTCCTCACCACCTTCATCCGTGACTACCACGCGGGCACTGACTTCGTCATGGGAATCTTCTTGCGCGACACCGGCGCCTACGTGGGCGGCACTGGTCTTCACACGCGGCTTGGTGCCGGCATTCTCGAGATTGGCTACTGGATCGCTGCAGATCAGCAGCGCAATGGCTATGTGACCGAGGCTGCGGCGGCCCTGACACAGGTAGCACTCGACCTTGCGGGTGCGGAACGAGTAGAGATCCACCACATTCCGACAAACCTTCACAGCCGCGCGGTCCCCGAGCGGCTCGAATTCACGTACGAGGGGAGGCATCAAACCCTCATGCCTGGCGTGGAGGAACTCGATGCCACGGACATCTGGGTGGCGACCGCGGAGAACCTCCAAAGAGGGCTCCTGAACTCCACTCCACGCCCGCGCGTGTTCGACGCCCACGGAATAGAACTCGCTTGGCCACGCTAAGGACACCCCTCACTCCTGCGCGCCAACAGGCGCTCTCCGTGTCGGTCGCGACCGGCGCGTACGCGCTAAGTTTTGGAGCCCTCTCCGTTGCTGCCGGGCTGGACTTGTGGCAAACATCGGCCCTCTCACTTCTCGTCTTCTCCGGAGGCTCTCAGTTCGCCTTCGTAGGAGTCATTGCCGCGGGAGGGATTCCCGCCGTTGCCGCGGCCACATCCACGTTTCTTGGCGTCCGCAATGGCTTCTACGGCGTCGCCTTGGCGCCCGTGCTGCGCCCGTGGCGGGGCTGGCGTTCTTGGTGGGGCACACAAGTCACGATCGATGAATCGACTGCCGTAGCGATAGCCCAACCCGAACACGACGTCGCCGCGCGCCGCGAGGGCTTCTGGTGGACAGGCGTGGGCGTGTACATCCTCTGGAACGCCATCACGATTCTTGGCGCGCTTCTGGGCCAACGCGTTGGTGACCCGGCATCGTGGGGTCTCGATGCGGCCGCGGCCGCCGCGTTCCTGGCACTCGTGTGGCCACGGCTTGCCGATCGCCGCGCACTCGCTGTGTCACTGATCGCCGCAGCAATCGCGCTCGCACTGACACCCTTCGCCCCCGCGGGTGTCCCCATCATGGTGGCAGCCATCGTTGCGGTCTCGGCGGGTTGGCCAACGCCTCGGGCCCGAGCGGCCGTTGAAGATTCGAGCGACGGCGCATGACGACGTACGCGTGGACGTGGGTGGCAATCGTTGGTGCAGGTGTCGCCATGTGGCTCATCAAGGGCGTGGGCCACAGGGTCCCCGAACACGCGCTCGATAATCCTCGGTTGGTAAGGATCGCGGCACTCGTGACGGTGTCGCTGCTGACAACACTCGCGATACTGCAGACCCTGACGTCGGGCACGAGCCTTGCCATTGATGCGCGCGTACCCGCGCTCGCGGCGGCCGCGGTGCTGTTGTGGCGCAAGGCGCCGTTCATCGTGGTGGTCATCGTGGCTGCGGGTGTTGCGGCAGGGCTCCGAGCGCTCGGCTGGGGCTAAGGCCGGACGTTTGGCTGTACCCATCGCGCGTTCGAGGCCGTACGCTCGGAACCATGAGCGACTCCCCCACTCCAGATGTAGCTGTCCGTCCCGCCCGCGCAGGCGATGAAGCCGCCATCGGGAGCATCCAGATTGACTCGTGGGTGGGAGCGCTCGGCGAGAGGCTTGGACGCAAACGGGCCGATGCTTTCGATCGCGAAACCATTGTCAACGGGTGGGCGTCGTCCATCACCCAGCCACCCACGCCCGGCCACAAGGTCCTTGTCGCGACGTGCGATGGGGATGTTGTGGGTTTCGTGGCAGTAGCGCCTCCGCACCAGATCATCGCGCTCGAGGTTGACCCCGAGCGCAGGCGTAGGGGTCACGGCTCCCGGCTGCTCGCGGCAGCCGTCGATCACCTCAAGGCCAACGGGTCCACCGAGATGAAACTGTGGTCATTGACGAACGACTCTGTGCGGACGCAGTTCTTGAAGGCGGCGGGCTTTGGCGAGACTGGCATGGCTCGTGAACTTGACGGCCCAGGAATCACCATTCCCGAGCGGCTTTGGCACGCGTCCATCGCTAACTAGCGTCCGCCTGCCCTCAGCAGGGCGTTTATCGGATGGTCGCGTGGATTAGCGCGCAGCGCGCTGTTGCGCACGGCTCGTCCGGTACAGGCTCGCCGCGTGCCTCAGTGACTTGCGAGCCATCGACCTGTCGCCGGATGCTTCATAGGCATAGGCGACGTGGAACCAGGCGGCCCAGTTTTCGGGACTGCGGTCGACTCCCCGCCGCGCCTCCGCAAACACTGCCTCTTGCGCTTGAGGCGCGAGGCGCCCGCGCGCATCCTGTTCGCCATCGTGAATCGGGAGCCTGCCCTCGAGTTCAAGTTGATCGGCCATGCGCTGGACGGCGGTACCCAGACGCCATTCGTGAAGCAGCCACCACGTCCCAAGCGCGGGAAACAAGAGGAGCGCGACGCCAAGCATCCTCGCGATCGGGTCATCCGTGCCCAGGAAGACCACGGCCCTGCCCGCAACAAGGACAAAATACAAGGCAACGAGCGTGCTCGTCGCGACGGCTGCAAGGAACCCGCGATTGCGGAGCAGTCCCACTACAGATCCATGAAGTGCTCGAGACCAACGGTGAGCCCGGGGTGACGCGCGATCTGGCGGATGGCAAGCAGGACACCTGGCATGAAGCTCACCCTGTCGAAGCTGTCATGCCTGATGGTGAACTGCTCCCCCGGGTTGCCCATCAGGATCTCTTCATGGGCGACGAGTCCACGCAAACGCACAGCGTGGACGCGCACGCCATCAACGAGCGCGCCGCGTGCGTGGTCAGGGTCGTGGGTCGTGGCATCGGGCGATTGAGCGATGCCCGCCTCGGCACGCGCGGCGGCGATGCCTGCGGCCGTGTGCGACGCTGTGCCCGAGGGAGCATCGACCTTGTCGGGATGGTGGAGCTCAATGATTTCGACCGACTCGAAGTACTTGGAAGCGGCGGCTGACATGCGCATTGCCAACACAGCGCCGAGCGCGAAGTTTGGTGCGACGAGCACCCCGATCTCGGGGCGCTCCTTGAGGTGGTCCCTGACGCGCATCAACGCGTCCTGACTCCAACCGCTCGTGCCTACGACTGCGTGTATCCCCGCGTCGATGAGCGCGTGGACATTGGCTTCCGACGCGCTGGGCACCGTGAAGTCGACAGCGACCTGAGCGCCAGCGCGCGCTGCCGCGACCACATCGTCGTCCACGTCGAGCGCGGCGACAAGAGCGAGGTCGGCGGCGGCCCCAACCGCCGTCACCACGTTGCCACCCATGCGTCCAGAAGCCCCAAGTACCGCCACGTTAATCATGAGTCGAGACTACCCGTGACGCGTGGCGAGTCCTAAGCGGACGGGCCCACCCGTACTTCAACACGCGGGCGTGCTGCGAGGTCCGCCGCCAGTTCCCCCACCCCATCAAGTGTCACGGCATGCACCTGGTCAAGCGCCTCGCCGATGCTCCACAACTCGCCAAACGCGATCTCGGCCTTGCCCAACCGGGACATCCGCGAATACGAATCCTCGAGCCGCAACACCGTGCCGCCGGAAATCTGACCCTTCGCGCGCTCAAGCTCGCCAGGCGTCACATCGCGAGCCATTCGCTCTAGCTCAGCCATGAGCAGACCCGCCACGTCGTCGGCCTTCGACGTACCGCATGCGGCGTACATGCCAAACTGCCCCACCTCAGCGAGTGGCTGCGCGAAGGAGTACACCGCGTAGGCAAGCCCACGCTTCTCCCTCACCTCTTGGAAGAGCCTCGACGACATTCCGGCGCCCAAGATGGTGGAAAGTACCCCGAGCGTGTTGCGACGGGGATCGGCCGCACGCAGTCCCTCGCACCCGATGACGATGTGGCTTTGCTCGATGTCCCTCGTGACGTCGACCCGTGGTGTGCTGGTTGAGTTGACCTTAGCGAACTGGTCTCTCCGCGCGAGGGGAACGGCTTGCGGATCGAGCGCCCACCCGCCCGCGTCGAGCGCCTCGAGAACCCACGCGCACAACTCGTCGTGGTCAACGCCGCCCGCCGCTGTGATGACGAGGCCCTCGGGGACGTAGTGCTGGCGATAGTGCTCCCACACGGCCTCGCGCGTGACGGCCTTGATGATCGCAGGGGTGCCGCCGATCGGACGCCCTACCGGGTGCCCACCGTGTACCGCCTCCGAAAAGCGCTCGTGCGCGACATCGGCCGGGTCATCGTCTGCCATCGCGAGCTCTTCGAGGATCACTCCCCTCTCGAGCTCGAACTCCTCTTCGCGGAGCGTCGCCGACGTCACCATGTCAAGGATGACCGACGTCGCCATGTGGAGATCAATGTCGATCACTCGCGCGTAGTAGCAGGTGTATTCCTTCGCCGTGGCGGCATTTGACTCGCCGCCGACCCGGTCAAACGACTCCGCGATATCGAGTGCAGAGCGCGTTGCAGTGCCCTTGAAGAGCAAGTGCTCAAGAAAGTGGGTGGAGCCCGCGTGCTCGGGGCGCTCATCGCGCGAGCCGACGCCGATCCAGGCGCCGATGGTGGCCGATCGCATACCAGGGATGTGTTGCGAAAACACCCTCACACCACCGGGAAGAATCGTGCGCCTGATGATTGCCCCATGGTCCTGTTCGAGGACCAGATGGGCTTCAGGAGACGTCGACGAAACAAGCGGGAGCGGTTGAGGCATGGGGTCGAGCCTAGTGCGTCTTGGACGGCCCTCCGAAGCCCGGCACAGCGTTCACATCATCGTGAGAGTGGCGCGAGCGCGCCATGGCATGCCTCATAGAATTGACGTCCCAGTGCTCGCCCTCGCAATTCCTTGTTGCGGCGCGGAGGCTAGCGTGTGATCGAGTGCAAAGGAGCTGAGCGACGTGGTCCCCTACCCCGCGAGTGTCATGGCATTGGAAGGCGACCTTCGCCTTGGTCCCGAAGTGCGCGTGGTCACTGACAGCGCCGCCTCGACAAGCGTCGTCGCGCTCTCTTCTCTTGTTGCCATGCTCGATATTCGTGTCAGAGCGCAAGCAGGGACATCAATCACTCTGTCTCTCGACGGTGACAAGAGCCTCGGTGACGAGGAGTACACCCTCACCATCGATGACAACATCGCAATTCACGCCACCACTGACGCGGGCCTGTTCTACGGCATTCAGACCCTCACGCAGTTGCTTCCGGCCACCGCGCAGGCCGAGTACACGCTTCGCCGCGTCGCAATCCGCGACGCCCCGGAGTACCCATGGCGCGGGAGCATGCTCGACGTCGCGCGCAACTTCTTGCCGCTCGACTATCTCAAGCACCATGTGGACCGCATGGCGCTATTCAAGTTGAATCGCTTGCACCTGCACCTCACGGATGACCAGGGGTGGCGCCTAGAGATCAAGAGTTGGCCCAATCTCACTGTCGTTGGCTCGTCGACGGACGTGCACAGTGGCGTAGGCGGCTATTACACGCAGGACGAGATGCGCGAGCTGGTCGCGTACGCGGCGCTGCGGCACGTGCAGATTGTGCCCGAGATCGACCTACCCGGACACACCCAAGCCGCGCTGGCGTCCTACAACCAGCTTGCGTGTGACGGTGTCACCAACCTCACGACCTACACAGGCACCGAGGTGGGATTCAGCAAGTTGTGCCTGACCAAGCCGGACGTCATCTACCCCTTCGTCACCGACGTCCTCACCGAGGTCGCAAAAATCTTCCCTTCTGAATACATCCACATCGGCGGCGACGAAATCAAGGATCCCCTGTACGCAGAGTTCATCGAGAGGGCCGATGCCATCGTCGCTGGCCTTGGTCGCAAGGCCATCGCTTGGGAAGAGGCATCCGCTGGGCGCATGCGGGGTTCGGGGCTCGTGCAGTGGTGGAACGACGGGTTCGACCTCCAGCCCGCCATCGACCGTGGACACCAGATCATTCTGTCGCCCGCCACGTACACCTACTTCGACCATGGCAACTACGACGGCCAACCGGGCACACAGGACTGGGGACGCGCGGAAGGTGTGCCGCTCGAGAGGGTCTATAGCTTCAACCCGCAAGATCACCCCTATGCGATCGGCATCGAGGGCGCCGTGTGGTCAGAGACCGTCGAGGACACTGCCGCCGCTGACAACAGGCTATGGCCACGCATGGCCGCCATCGCGGAGTTGGGGTGGACCACGGAAACCAACCGCGACTATGCGCACTTCACGCAGAGGTTGGGCGCGCTCCGTGGACACCTAGATTCGATGGGCGTCGCGTACTACGCCGAGCCTCAGCTGGGTTGGTAGGCCCGGGACGGCGTGACGCCCTCGCATGCGATACCGTCTCCTCAGCCGAGGTCCCACCGGTGAGGCCCTGGCACCTTTGAGAAGGTTGCCTAAGATGTTCCGTAACATTGGTGCACTCGCCCTCGTTCTTGCGCTTTCTGCGTGCAGCGGCAACGCCTCCACGCCACCCAGCGGCTCCTCGCTACCGTCGGCGACCAACACCTTGCCCACCGCGGAACCCCAGCTCACGGTGGTGCCTTATCCGAGCCAACTGGTGGAGACCGGCGGACAACTCACGCTGCCACTGATGGTGAACGTGTCCACCGACACGGCGGCGCCCGACAGCGCACTCGCGCTTGAGTCGCTCCTCGCTACGCTCAACATCACTCCAGGTGCCGCGCAGGCCACGTCGATTACGCTCGCGCTCGACGGTGACCCAGGCCTGGGCAACGAGGGTTACGCGCTGACAATTGACGACAACATTGCCATCCACGCGACCACCGATACAGGGCTCTTCTACGGGGTACAGACCCTCAGACAACTCTTACCGGCCACCGCAAAGGACGGTTATGCACTCCCCCACGTGGACATCGCCGACATCCCCACCTACCCTTGGCGCGGCAGCATGGTAGACGTCGCGCGCAACTTTGTACCCCTTGACTATCTGAAGCAGCATGTAGACCGCATGGCGCTCTTCAAGTTGAACAAGCTTCACCTGCACCTGACCGATGACCAGGGATGGCGTGTGGAGATCACGAGTTGGCCCAATCTCACGGTGGTCGGAAGTTCGACAGATGTAGGCGGCGGCGATGGCGGTTTTTACACACAGGACGAGATACGTGACCTCGTCGCCTACGCTGCGCAACGCGAGGTCGAGATCATCGCCGAGGTGGACCTTCCCGGCCATACCCAAGCCGCATTGGCGTCCTATCCAGAGCTCGCTTGCGACGACGTGACCAACCTCTCCACCTACACCGGCGTGGACGTGGGCTTCAGCAAGTTGTGTCTCAACAAGCCCGACGTCACCTACCCCTTCGTCACAGACGTCCTCACGGAGATAGCGGACCTCTTTCCCTCTGAGTACATTCACATTGGCGGCGACGAGATTCAGGATCCGCTGTACCCAGAATTCATCGAGAAAGCCGACGCCATCGCTGCCGAACTGGGCCGCAAAGTCATTGCCTGGGAAGAGGCCTCGGCTGGGGACATCCGTTCGTCGGGTCTCCTGCAGTTGTGGAACGACGACTTCGACATTCAGCCCGCAGTCGACCGCGGCAATCAACTGATCCTCTCCCCCTGTAGCTACGCCTATATCGATCACGCCAACTATGAGGGACAGCCCGGCACGCAGACGTGGTGTCGCCCCGACGGTCTCTCCTTGGAACGGGTGTATAGCCTGAATCCGCAAAGTTATTCGAGCGTCATGGGCGTCGAGGGTGCCATGTGGGCGGAGTTCGTGGAGAGTACGGATGACGCGGACAACCGCCTGTGGCCTCGCTTGGCCGCCATCGCGGAGTTGGGGTGGTCCAAGGAGAGCAACCGTGATTACGCCCAGTTCACCCAGCGGCTGGGTGCGCTGCGTGGGCAACTCGATGCCATGGGAGTGAACTATTACGCCGAGCCGCAGTTGGGCTGGTAGGCAGCGCCTGGGAAAGCAGTGAGGGCGGCCCCGGTTTCCCGGAACCGCCCTCACTGTGAAGAATCAAGCAACTACGCGTGAGTGACTACGCGTCGTCGCCCTCTGCTGCATCGGCCGATGCACCGGGAGCGTCGACAACGCCAAGCGACAGCTTGCCGCGCGGGTCGATCTCGGTGACCTCAACCTGAACCTTCTGACCAACGGAGAGGACGTCTTCGACGTTCTCCACGCGAGCGCCACCCACGAGCTTGCGGATCTGCGAGATGTGCAGCAGACCGTCCTTGCCTGGGCTGAGGGACACGAACGCGCCAAAGGCAACCGTCTTGACGACGGTACCGACGAAGCGCTCGCCCACCTCGGGCATGTGCGGGTTGGCGATGGCGTTGATGGCCGCACGGGCCGCCTCCGCCGAGGGGCCGTCGACGGCACCGATGAACACGGTTCCGTCGTCCTCGATCGAGATGTCGGCGCCGGTCTCGTCCTGGATCTGATTGATCATCTTGCCCTTCGGGCCGATGACCTCACCGATCTTGTCAATCGGGACCTTGACCGTGATGATGCGCGGTGCGAACTCGCTCATCTCGTCGGGCGTCGTGATGGCCTGGGCCATGACGTCAAGGATGTGCAGACGCGCGTCCTTGGCCTGGCCAAGCGCGCCGGCAAGCACGGATGCAGGAATGCCGTCGAGCTTGGTGTCGAGCTGAATGGCCGTCACAAACTCACGCGTACCTGCGACCTTGAAGTCCATGTCACCAAACGCGTCCTCGGCGCCCAGGATGTCGGTAAGTGCGGCGTAGCGCATTTCACCGTCAACCATGTCGGACACGAGGCCCATGGCGATACCGGCGACGGGGGCCTTGAGGGGCACACCCGCGATC
>SWCB01004195.1_pt1 | contig 50808 bp, 47 predicted proteins | sample 4692901 | NCBI WGS metagenome assembly SWCB01 (sample SAMN10267276, study PRJNA491770) | bioreactor metagenome | isolation source: DHS bioreactor inoculated with subseafloor sediment | place: Japan: off Shimokita Peninsula | collected 2006-08 | reverse complement strand
TTCTCACGGGTGAGAAGAGCATTTCATAACATTATTGGTGACCCGTACGGGATTCGAACCCGTGAGTGCATGCGTGAAAGGCATGTGAGTTAACCGTTTCTCCAACGGGCCAAATAACGATGGCGGAGCAGGAGGGATTTGAACCCTCGCACCAGTCTCCTGGTCTACACCCTTAGCAGGGGCGCCTCTTCAGCCACTTGAGTACTACTCCAACCGTTATGTTTACGCGTTTTCGCGCTTATATAGAATAACGTATTTTTGTCATTTTGTCAACCATTTTTGATGAAAGTTTATGATAAATACTTCATTTAACAATCTCATTTCTAATAATCGTTTTCTAAGATTAGATGATTATTATATATATAATGCTTTTCTTCTTTGCTTAATATCTTGATTTGCTAAATAATCATCCAATTGACCTTCATAACTATATGATCCATTATTTCCAATTTCTACTATTTTATTACAAACCGTTTGTAATAAAACATGATCGTGAGATGCGACCATCAAAGATCCTTTAAAATCTTCTAATCCCTTATTAACAGATTGAATTGCTTCTAAATCAAGATGGATTGTTGGTGAATCTATAAGAAGTGTATTCGCCCCAGATAACATGAGTTTTGAATACATACATCTCATTTTCTCTCCACCTGATAAGAATTTCACTTCTTTTAAAGGTTGATCACCACTAAATAACATTCTTCCAAGAAATCCTCTAATATATGATTCTGCAGGTTCTTTTGAATACTGTCTTAACCATTCAATCAAATTTTGGTTTTTACCATTAAAATATGATTCATTGTCACTTGGTAAATATGATGTTGTTACTGTTTGTCCCCATTTGATAGTTCCACTATCAGCTTTTATCTCACCAGCAAGTATTTTTAGTAAAGCAGTTTTTGCTAAATCATTATCCCCAAATAACGCGACTTTATCATCACGATTGATCACAAATGACACATTGTCAAATAGCTTAGTTCCATCTAAAGAGTAACTTAAATTATTAACCTCTAAAACATCTTTACCTAATTGTTTTTCTATATCGAAACCAATAAAAGGATATTTTCTAGTTGAAGGGATGATTTGATCTAATTCTATTTTTTCTAATGCTTTTTTTCTAGATGTTGCTTGTGATGATTTAGATAAATTTGCGCTAAATCTTGCAATAAACGTTTTCAACTCTTGAATGCGTTCTTCTTTTTTCTTATTCTTATCAGCCATAAGTTTTTGAACAAGTTGTGATGACTCCATCCAAAAATCATAATTACCCACATAAAGTTTAGCTTGAAAATAATCAATATCAATAATATGTGTACATACATTATTTAAAAAATGACGATCATGAGATACAGTGATGACTGTATGCTCATAATTGATTAAGAAATTTTCTAACCAATCAATCGCTTCAAAATCAAGATTATTGGTAGGCTCATCTAATAATAAAATATCTGGGTTACCAAATAAAGCTTGTGCAAGTAATACTTTAACCTTATTTTTGGGTAGTATATCGCTCATCTTTTTATAGAAATCACTTTCTGGAACATTTAGTCCATTTAATAATTTCTCAGCGTCAGGTTCAGCATTCCATCCATCTAGCTCAGCAAAATCTGCTTCCAAATGGGATAAGTGAAAACCTTCTTCATCAGTAATCGTTTCTTTTTGATACAAAACTTCTTTAGCTTGCATAATTTCAAACAGTTTCTTATGTCCCATAAACACTGTTTCAATCACTGTATATTCATCAAAAGCATTTTGGTTTTGATTTAAAAACGCTAAGCGCTTATTTTTATCAATAATGATACTTCCAGAAGTTGCTTCTTTTTCTCCTGATAGTAATTTTAAAAATGTAGATTTTCCAGCGCCATTTGCGCCTATAACTCCATAACAATTTCCCGGTAAGAATTTTAAATTGACATCCTCAAAAATCTTTTTATCCGGAAATATTAAATTAACATTTGATACTGTAATCATTGAACTTCTCCTTCGCAAATAAAAATGGCCTATATGATAATACTCTGTGGCCATATAACCTCCTTACTTTAACTTAAATAAGTATTTTTGTCAATGATATTATGCTTAAAATCAAAAAGAAAATGCTTACTCTTATATGAGAAGCATTTTACTTATATTTAGATAGTATTTATTTCGATGATTGGAGTGTATCTTGTAACATTGTCAAACCAACTTTGCCTCTGTTTTTATCGATGTTTAATACATATACTTTTACGATATCTCCAACGTTTAATACATCTTTTGGATGTTTGATATAGCTCTTTGATATTTTTGAAATATGAAGGAGTCCATCTTCTTTTAATCCAATGTCAATAAATGCTCCAAAGTCAACAACATTTCTAACTGTACCTTCAAGTTCCATCCCAATAGATAAATCTTCAAGTTTTAAAATATCACTTTTTAATATTGGTGTTTGGAACTGATCTCTAGGGTCTCTAATCGGTGCGATAAATGCATCTAATATATCATCAAGTGTATATTTGTCTACACTTAATTCTTGTTGCAGTTTAGGACGATCCATATGTTCAACGATTAATTTCACTTCATCTTTACCAAACATATCTCCAGTAATATTAAATCTTTTCATGATTTCTTTTGCTACTGGATAACTTTCCGGGTGAACTGAAGTCACATCAAGCGCTTCATCACTTTCAGGAATTCTTAAGAACCCAATCGCTTGTTCGTATGTCTTATCACCTAGTCTTGGAACTTTAATAATATCTTCTCTATTATTAAACTTACCAACTTTATCTCTAAATTTAACAATGTTTTCTGCACTTGTTTTATTTAGGCCTGATACATACATTAATAGAGCTTTACTTGCTGTATTAACATTCACACCAACACTATTAACAGCTTGAGTAACTACGAAGTTTAAGCTATCATTTAACTTTTTAGGTGTCACATCATGTTGATATTGACCAACACCAATGCTCTTAGGATCGATTTTAACAAGTTCTGAAAGTGGATCTTGCAATCTTCTAGCGATGGATGCTGCTGAGCGTTCTTCGACGCTAAAATCAGGGAATTCTTCTCGAGCAAGATCACTTGCTGAATACACTGAAGCACCAGCTTCATTTACAATCACATATTGAACTTTCATTTGGAACTCTTTAATCAAATCAGCAATAAAACTTTCAGTTTCTCTACTTGCTGTTCCATTACCAATTGCGATAATTTGGATTTTATATTTATGAATGAGTCTAATGATCTCACGTTTAGAGTCATTGACTTGTTTATCAGTAACCGTACCACCCTTTGTTTTCTCATGAGGGTAGATTACCCCTTTATCTAAAACAGTACCTTGTTCATTACACACCGTAAGTTTACATCCCGTTCTAAATGCAGGGTCAACACCTAAAACAACTTTACCTTTAAGTGGTGGTTGCAAGAGTAGTTTTTGAAGATTATCAGCAAACACTTCAATCGCTTGTTCTTCAGCTTTTTCAGTTAATTCACTTCTAACTTCTCTTTCTAAAGATGGATATATAAGTCTCTTTAATGCATCTTCAATAGCATCTTTAATGAAAGGTGCTGCAGTTGAATTCTCATTTCTAATGATCTTTTTCTCTAAATAAGAGGTCATTCTTTCTTTATCTAAATCAATTTTCACTGAAATAACTTTTTCTTTTTCTGCGCGATTAATTGCTAAAACTCTATGTGGTTTCATTTGTCTTACAGGTTCACTGTAATCATAATACATCTCATAGACTTTACGTTCATCTTCTGCATTCTTTTTAAGAGATGTTTGTACGACTCCAGCCTTAACCATTTCTGCACGCAGTGCTTTTCGATAATTCGCATCATCAGAAATCATTTCTGCGATGATATATTTAGCGCCTTCAATGGCTTCTTCAACAGTTTCTACTTTATCGTTTAGAAACTCTTGAGCTTTATCTTCAATAGAGTCATTTGGAAACATCATCATAAATGTCGCAAGCGGCTCCAAACCTTTTGCAACAGCTTCAGTCGCTTTTGTCTTTTTCTTTTCTTTAAATGGACGATACAAGTCTTCAACTTCAACAAGTTTATCAGCTTTTAAGATTTCAGCTTTTAATTCATCTGTAAGCATACCTTTTTCATCAATGAGTCTAATCACTTGTTCTTTTCGATCAAGAAGATTGTTTTGATACTCCCAAGTCTTATGAATCTCATTGATTTGCTCTTCATCAAGACCACCAGTAGCTTCTTTACGATATCTAGCGATAAACGGAATCGTATTACCTTCATTAAGCAAATCAAGAACACTTCTTACCTGTTTATCCGCAATACCTAACTGCTTTTTGATTTCACTAATAATTTGTTCATTCATGTTTTTTTTACTCCTTTATATAGCACAAAAGGGCAATGCCCTTTTAAATGTTTTGTAATGCTAAAATAATATCATCAACATCTGTTTCTAACTCAAAGAAACCATCTACAGATTCTGGTTGCATATCATAGATTAGCAACATATCATCAGCTTCAGCATCTAAATTTAAATGAGAAAGGCTTGCATTTGTAAGCAATTCTGCATTCAGAACATCTGATAAATCCACAAATATTAATGGTAAATCACTGATATTTTCTAAACTCTCAATTTCAGCTTGAATTTCTTCATTGATGTTATTGCCATCATAGAAATAGAAATAGAATACATCATTATCATTTAGAACGACTCTAAACTCATCATATTTTGATTTGCCAACAAAATAATCTAAATCACCATAAGTGGTATCATTGATCTTTTGAGTCATCGCAACTAACTCTTCAGTAGCAAAATGTTGATAATCATCATATGGACCAACTTCTTCTCGTCCCATATAATAATTTACAATCATAACAATTGCTGCTACGACTAAACCAATTGCAACAACAGTGACTCCGACTCTGAAGAACAGTACCTCATTTTTAGTTAATGTTCTCTTATCTTTTAACTTAGTTTCAGGAATACTTTGCTTTGGTGCAATTTTTTGATTCTTATTTTGTGTAGATTTTGCTTTATTTTTTGCTTTGTTTTTTGCGTTTTTGTTTTGTTTTTTCGCCATGTCTGTTCACATCCTATCATAGAAGATTATACCTAAAAAACCTTTAAAATACAACTAATTGCCGAAATATGTAAATCTATCGAAAATAATCAGTTTTTCTCAATAAGAAGCCTTTTCAATCACGCAATAACTTAAAGCATAATGTGCTGTATGTGTTATTGTGATATGAATCATTTCATGATCTGTAAAATAATCAGTTTCGACATATGGTTTTCCGTTTTCATCTTTTAAAATCGAAAAATCTTTATAATTTGTTTTGCCTTTACCTTTTGATATTGCTTTGAAGATAGCTTCTTTTCCTGCAAATCTTCCACCAATAAAAGCTAACTTTGTGTTTTCGTCAGCAATATTATCATATAGCTTTCTTTCATCAGCACTTAAAATTCGATCAATAAACCGATCATCTAATAATTCTTTGATACGATCAAGTTCTACTAAATCAATGCCCATACCTAAAATCATGATAGACCCCTACTTTCTCTTATTTGCTCTGCAAGCTGCTTGATTTTTGTAAGTCTATGGTTTAACCCTGATTTACTCAATGGTTCTTTATATGTTTGCTCATACAAATCACTCAGTTCTCTAAGTGATACATCTGGATGACTTTTTCTTAAATTCATAATATTTATGAGTCTTTCATCAAGATCTTTTTTTTGCATATATTTTTCAATCAATTTGATATCTTTGATTTGTTGGTTTGAGGCAACAATCGTTTTCTTCTCATTTGCAATCTCACAATTCATTATACGATTAATTGAATTATTAAAATCTCTTTTGATTCTAATATCTTCAAATTTAAATACACTGTTCTGTGCACCAACAATTTGCATGAAATCACTAATGCCTTCTGCATCTTTTAAGTATGCAATATATCCATTTCTTCTTTTAGTGATTTTAGCATTTAAACCAAATACATTCATGAGCTGTTGAATAAAAATGATGTGATCTGGATGTGTCGCAAAAATCTCTAAGTGATATTCTGCAGTCTTAGGATGATTAACAGAGCCACTACTTAAAAACGCTGCTCTCAAATATGCTTTTTTTGCGTCTGGAGATTGTGTGAGTAATTCCTGTGATTCAATTGCATTTTCTAATAGACTGTGTTCGCTAACAATATCCTCAACCTTAGATAAAACTCTAATGATGACTGTTTGTTTTTGATTGAGTTTATATTGTTTTTGTGTCATTAAGCTTGTTTCCGCTTGATAAAGCGTTTTTACCAACTGTAAAAACCGTTTTGCAACGGTTGGATTGTTTGTTTTGAAATCTAACATTTTATGTTTGTTTTCAATATGAAATTCTGTGTGAAGATTTAAGAATGCTGAAAACTCAGCAAGTTGTTCTTCTAATCCAATAGGAACTGAAACCAGTTCTTCTTTTACAGTTTTAGCAAAACTCATATTACTTCCAAGTTTCTAAATATCTTAAGACGTTTTGAACAGCGATTGCACCATCTGCAGTTGCAGTAACAACTTGTCTTATTTGTTTAACAATAACATCACCTGCTGCATAAACCCCAGGTACTTTAGTTTGCATCTTTTCATCTGCTTCAATATAGCCATACTTATTTGTAATACCTAGATCTTTAACCATGTCAGTTACAGGAGTTAACCCAACGTATTCAAATACACCATCAGCTTCAATTGTCTCTTCAGTACCATCTGCTGCTTTAATAACGACACCAGTTAAACCTTTATCATCTTTTAAGAACTTAGATACAACTGTTGAGTATTTAATATCAACATTTTTCATTGATCTTAAAATATCTTGAGCTTTAGGATCAGCAGTTAAATCAGCTAAGTTTTGTACAACAGTGACATGTGTTGCTAGTGTAGCAAGATAACTTGCTTCTTCAACAGCTGAGTTACCCCCACCAACAACCACAACTTTACGACCCTTATATAAAGGTCCATCACAAATTGCGCACCAGCTAATGCCATTCATTGCTAGTTCATCTTCATTTTCGACACCAAGTCTTCTAGGTACATTACCTGTTGCAACAATGACAGCTTTCGCTTCATATGTTTGGTTTGGTGTAATTAATTTTTTTATACTACCATCTAACTCAACTTTAGTCACATCATCATAGATGACTTCGACACCTAATTCATAAGCATGATCAATCATCATCGTTGCAAGTTCATAACCAGCAACTTTTTTTGCACCTGTATAGTTTTCAATTTCATTGTATTTTGAAAGTTGCCCACCAGGTGTATCTTTTTCAAACATAGCTACTTTCAAATTTGCTCTTTGAGCATAGATAGCTGCAGTTATTCCCGCAGGACCTGCACCTATAATTAATACATCATATAACATTTTTAAAACTCCTTTTTATATCAATTTTTATATTATATCCCTTAGATTATCTAAGTCATCGATGACATATTCTGGTTGCTCAAAAAGCATCTCTCTCATTCGATCAGAATAAGTCACAGCACAACTTTCAATGCCAGCTTTTTTAGCTGCTTTTATATCATTTTCATGATCACCGATATATATCGTATCATGTTTGTTTGCGTTAAATAGCTCTAATGCTTTTAAAATCGGTTCCGGATGAGGTTTATGATTTGTCGCATCTTCATAACCAATGATGCCATCAATGTCTTCAAATAAATTTGTTAGTTTTAAATGGTATGTTGCAACCTCTCTCATCTTCGATGTGACAATACCAATCTTACACCCATGTTTTTTAAGATAACGTATAGTGCTTTTAGCATTTGGATATGTTTCTAGCCCCATTTCAATCATTTCATCAGATATTTTTCTATAGTAAGCAATCATATCATCTACTACTTGATCATCATTTGTGTAAAACCCAAAAGTTTTCCACAAAGTTTGACCTAGAAAATTACTGAGCTCAGTTGGTTCTAGTTTGACTTCTGGTAAATATTTTTCAAAAGTTAGTTTAAAAGACTCTAAGATAATTTTTGGTGTTTGTATCAAAGTGCCATCTAAATCAAAGAGTATTGTCTTCATGATTCACCAACATTTCTACATAATATTTTTGATCTTTAAATAAAATACGTTTTAAGATAAGTAATAATGCACCGCCACCAGCAAATAGTGTTAATGATAAAACAATATTGGCTTTTAATCCGAAAATATATAAAGGATCTTGTCTGAGTGGTTCAATGATTAATCCACGTCCCAAACCATACCAAATAAGATATAAGGCAATCATATCTCCAACTTTAAAGATTTTCATTCTTCTTGTGATGAGTAATCCTGTTAAACCTACAAAATTCCATAGTCCTTCATAAAAGAATGTTGGGTGATATGTGATGTTTGTAACTGGATTTGTCATATTTGTTTCAATAAAATTAGGTAATAATTTAAGGATAAACTCACTTGTAATCGCTGGACCATGAGCTTCACCATTCATGAAGTTACCCCAACGACCAATAATTTGACCGACTAAAAAGCCTATGGCAATAATATCGGCCATTACCCAAAAATCAATTTTCTTTTTCTTTGTAAAAAAGATTAGAAAGATAATTGTTACAATAACAGCGCCATGAATAGCCAATCCACCTTCTGTGATATTAATTACATCGATAAATGAATTGTAGTTTGGTGTTGGATCAAAGATTACATAATATAATCTAGCTCCCACAATCGCAAGTGGTACTGCATATAGTAAACCATCAAATAAGATTTCAGTATCCCATCCTAGTTTCTTAAATTCAAAATAAGATAAGGTTGCACCAATTATGATACCTGTTAATATGAATGTCGCATACCATGTCACTTGTGCAAAACCTAAGTCAAGCGCGGTTTGATTATCAAATTGATTCAGTGCGCTATCCATAGGTGAACCATTCAATGAAGTCACTGCAACTAAGATGACAAGCATGAAAGCCAAAAGCGCTCCTCCATATAAATATATTGCTTGCTTATGTTTTTTAATATAATCAATCATCTTCCTCGTCCTTTCGTTGTCCTCTTGCTCTTTTTGAAACTGCATCAGTTAAGTCTTTAGCAGCATTATATCCTAAATATTTTAATTTTTGGTTCATTGCAGCACTTTCAACAAGTGTTGCGACATTTCGGCCTGGTAATACTGGAATCGTGATTTTAGCGATTTCTGTATTAAAGTATTTAACCATTTGAGTTTCGATACCTAAACGATCGTATTGCTTACCTTTTTTCCAATGCTCAAGCTCTACAACAAGTCTAATTTTTTTATTTTCCCTGTAAGCACCTGCTCCAAACATAGAAACAACATCGACAATACCAATACCTCTAACTTCGATGTACTTTTCTAAAATCTTTGGGGCACTTCCAATTAAAACACCATGTGCAGCTTCGAAGATATCCACACGGTCATCGCTAATTAAAATGTGTCCTCTTTTAATCAACTCAAGTGCTGTTTCACTCTTACCAATCCCAGATTTTCCCGTAATTAACGTTCCCATCCCGTGTATATCGAGTAAAACACCGTGAACACTAATTCTTGGTGCTAACTTTGAATGTAGATAGGCATATAGCAATGAACTTAATGCTGTAGTTCTATTATCGCTTTTTAAGATTGCGACATTATACTTATTTCCAAGTTCAACAAACATGTCTTCCATCTCTACATTGACAGAAAATATCATTGCAGGTGGTTTTTGAATCATAATATCTTCGATTCTTTGTCTTTTGATGTCAGGAGGTAATAAGTTCATGAAATGGTGCTCTTTTGAACCGATCAGGATTAAACGTTCATTATCGAAAAACTCTAGAAATCCAGCAAGTTCTACTCCAGGTCTAGATAACATTTCAACTTTAACTTCATTTTCCAATCCTTTGTTGCCGGCAATAACTTTTAAATCTAAATCTTTTATTAAGTGTTTAACCTTTAACTTCATAAATTATTTGCCCTCCAAAAATCTAATTTTTTTCATAAATAACCATCTTCTTATATAGGTGGATAACACAAATCTCAGTATCGTAAATATGAACGAGAAGATGATTAAATGTTCAACACCTATAAAACGGAATCCTCTTATCAATATCATATCAATGAAAGCTAAGATCACAATTTGGACTAAAATGGATAATAATCCCATGGATAAAATCATCGCCCTCATAAAAAACTTGAACATGAGAATTTTCACGAAGTTCTCAATTAAGGTCAGCAAGATGATGGCTAGTATATAACCAAGTATCTCGAGTTCTACAAGTGGTTGATTGATCCCACTTGCAAGACCGATAACAACTGCACTAATTAAGAAATTAATGAGTAGTGAAAGTACCATATGAACTACATAATTCTTATGAAGTAGAAATCCAAAACTAACTGCAGTATTTTTACTACTTTTTTTCTTATTTAATTGTTCAATTAACTTCTTGATATCTTCTTCGCTTGGTTTTTTCGGATCTTTATCGTTCATATGAACCCCCACGCACATTCTATTATAACAAAAATAGTTTATTTTTTACTATTTTAAAACCTTTTTTAAATATTGTCCTGTATAGCTTTCGTTAACTTTAGCTATTTGTTCAGGTGTCCCTTGAGCAACGATATATCCGCCCAATTCTCCACCTTCCGGTCCTAAGTCAATGATATGGTCGGCATTTTTGATGACATCTAAATTATGTTCAATAACAACCATAGTTGCTTTCTCATCAACAATTCTATGTAACACTTGAAGTAATCGTCCGACATCATCAGTATGTAGTCCTGTTGTTGGTTCATCTAAAATATAGATGGATCTTTCAGTGATTCTTCTATAAAGCTCACTTGCTAGTTTAACTCTTTGAGCTTCACCACCAGATAAAGTGGTAGCCGATTGCCCAAGTTGAATGTAACCCAACCCAACATCATGAATGATTTTAAGTTTTTGATATATTTTTGGATGGTTTTCAAAGAAATCCATCGCATCATCAATCGTCATATCTAAAACATCCGCAATGTGACTGCCTTTGTATTTGATTTGCAGAGTTTCATGGTTATATCTTAATCCTTCACAAACTTCACAAGGAACATAAACATCTGGCAAAAAGTGCATTGAAATCTTTTTAACTCCATCACCACCACATGCTTCACAACGTCCACCTTTGACGTTGAATGAGAATCTTGATTTTGAATAACCTCTAGCTTTCGCTTCATTCGTTTTCGAAAACAAATCTCTGATGTCATCAAATACACCTGTGTATGTTGCAGGATTTGATCGTGGTGTTCTACCGATCGGTGATTGTGAAATTTCAATGACACGATCAATGAGTTGATGATCATTAATTGCTGTATGTTCTCCTGGCTTATCTTTAGATTTGTAATATTTTTGTTGCATCCCTTTGAGTAAAACTTCATTAACTAATGAAGATTTACCACTTCCGGATACACCCGTTACAACCGTTAACTTACCTAGCGGAAAAGATACAGTAATATCTTTTAAGTTATTGGCTTTTGCGCCCATAACCATAATGTCTTTCCCTAAACCTTTTCTTCGCTTTTTAGGTGTTTCAACTTCAAGTTCACCTCTTAAGTATTTACCTGTAATACTGTCTTTATGGTTCATGACTTCTTCTGGTGTTCCAGCAGCAACCACTCGTCCACCAGCTTTACCTGCTCTTGGACCAATATCAATTAAATAATCACTTGCAAGCATTGTTTCGTGATCATGCTCAACAACAACTAAAGTATTACCTAAATCTCTCATCTTATGAAGTGTATCAATAAGTCTTTGATTATCTCTTTGATGCAGACCAATGGAAGGTTCATCTAATACATATAACACACCAGAAAGTTTTGATCCAATTTGTGTAGCAAGTCTAATTCTTTGTGCTTCACCACCAGATAAAGTTCCAGCTTGTCTATGTAAAGTTAAATAACCTAATCCTACATCTTGCAAGAATGTTAGTCTGTTGATGATTTCTTGAAGCGCAAGTCTTGCGATTTGTTTTTCTTCAATACCTAACTCTAAATCTGTTAAGAACTTAATTTCATCATCAATTGATAATCTAGTGAACTCATCAATGTTTAATCCTCCGACTTTAACTGATAGAGCACTCGGATTAAGTCTTGCGCCATAACATGTATGGCATTCAGATTCGACCATGAAGTTTTCAATCCAAGTTCTAATCCAGTCACTCGTTGTTTCTCTATATCTTCTGGATAAGTTTGTAATCATACCTTCATAATAATCGTTTGTTTCATGTTTTCTTCCTGATGATGATTTTAATTTGAAATGAAGTGGATCAGGTGAACCATATAAAACAATATCTAAATGTTCTCTAGATAATTCTTTTACAGGTTTATTTAAATCGATTTTATAGGCTTTACATACCTCTTCGATCATTTGTGAAGTTAAATTTTCACCATCGTTATTTTTATATGGAACAAGTCCGCCTTCTAACAATGGTTTTTCAGGATCTAAAACCAACTCTTCTGTAATTTCTAATCGATACCCCAAACCATTACATGATGGACAAGCTCCGATAGGTACGTTAAATGAAAAAAGTCTAGGTTCTAAATCTGGTATTGTGAAATCCGAATCTTCGCAACTATAATTTTGACTAAATGATACCATTGCATCATTATCCACCAAAACTTTTGTCTTACCACTCGCAAGTCTTGCAGCTAACTCTAAAGCATCATATAATCTAGAACGAATTCCATCTTTAACAATGAGACGATCAATCACTAAATAAAAATCATGATTCTTATTTTTATCTAAATCTGGGAACTCTTCTAAAAGATGTGTTTCTCCATCAATGTATGCTCTTGTGAACCCTTCTTTTAAATACTGCTCCGCAGTTTTCTTAAGCGTTCCTTTTTGTCTTTCAATGACTGGGGACATGACAATGATTTTGCTACCTTCTTTAAAACTAATCACTCTTTTTGTCATCTCTTCAATGGTTTGTTTAGTTAAAGGTTCATTTGAGCCAGGGCAATAAGGAATCCCGATACGTGCATACAATAATCTTAAATAATCATAGATTTCAGTAACAGTTCCTACTGTTGATCTCGGATTGTTTGATGTTGTTTTTTGATCAATACTAATCGATGGTGAAAGACCATCGATACGATCAACATCTGGTTTTTCAAAATTCCCTAAAAACTGTCTTGCATATGCAGACAAACTTTCCATATATCTACGTTGTCCTTCTTGATATAACGTATCAAAAGCTAGTGATGATTTACCACTACCAGAAATACCTGTCATGACGACAAGTTTATTTTTAGGAATTTCGATATCTATATTTTGCAAATTGTTTTCTCTTGCACCAAATACTCTGATTTTATCATCCATTAATTTTCACCTTAAATGCTGCTTCATCAAGTACAGTGACCTCTAAATCTTTAGCCTTTTGTAGTTTTGATCCAGCATCGCTTCCTGCTAAAACATAATCTGTTTTCTTGCTGACCGATGAGCTCACCTTGCCACCTAACTTTTCAATAATGTCTTGAGCTTCATCTCTTGTGTAATTTTCTAATTTACCTGTTAATACAAATGTTTTACCATTAAACTCATGGTCCATTACTTTTGTGGTTTCATAAGACATGTTTAGTCCATACGATTCTAATTTGCAAATGAGTTCTATGTTCTCTGGTTTTTCAAAATAATTAACGATTGACTGTGCAATCATTTCACCAATCTCATTGATGTTGATCAAATCATCATAAGTTGCTGATTTAAGTTGTTCCATAGACGGATAATTTGAAACTAATACTTTAGCTACTTTTGCACCAACATGTTTGATGCCCAGCCCAAAAATAAGTTTGTCAAAACTTTGCTTCTTACTATCTTCAATTGCATTTAATAGCTTTTCAACTTTTTTATCTGCAAAACCAGGAAGACCTTTAAGATCATTTTCGTGATTCTTAAGTGTGTAAATATCTGCAATTGTATTTAGAAACCCTAACTCATGTAATGTTTCTACAACTTTTTCACCAAGTGTATCAATATCCATCGCTACTCTCGATGAGAAATGAATCAGACTGTTGATATGCTTTCCGGGACACCCATCATTTGTACAAAAGTAATCCGCTTCTCCTGTTTTTCTTTCTAATGGTTCATGACAAACAGGACAAGTATCGATCATCTCAAAAGGTTTTTGCTCTTTCCTTGATGTCATGTCAACTTCAACAACTTCAGGTATGATTTCTCCTGCCTTATGGACAATCACCATGTCATTGATTCTGATATCTTTTGCTTTGATGTAGTCTTCATTATGAAGTGTCGCACGAGATACTTTAGATCCCGAAATAAAAACTGGTTCTAATTCAGCAACCGGTGTAACAACACCTGTTCTACCAATTTGAAAAGTAATGTCTTTTAACAAAGTTGTTTGTTGTTCTGCTTTAAACTTATATGCTGTCGCCCACTTTGGATATTTTGCAGTATATCCAATACTTTCGTGTAAATCGAACTCATTAATCTTAATAACGACTCCATCAGTTTCATAATTTAGTTTTTTTCTAAGATCATCATACTTATGTATTTGATCGATAAGTTCTTTCAAGTTTTGATTGAGTTTATAATTTTCATTAACTTTGAATCCAAGTTTTTTTAATAGCTCTAGTGCTTCTGCTTGGGTACTCACATAATCTTCAGCTCTAACAATTTGATATAGGAAAATATCTAAATTTCTTTTTGCAGCGACTTTAGAATCTAACTGTCTGATTGTTCCTGCAGCTGCATTTCTTGGATTTGCAAATAGTGGTAGATCTTGTTCCATACGTTCTTCATTAAGTTTATTGAAACTCTTGTGTGGCATGAAAATTTCACCACGAACCTCAATATCAATATTTTCATTTAATGTTAAAGGTAAGCTCTTAATGGTTTTAACATTTTCAGAAATATCTTCTCCAACTTGCCCATTACCTCTAGTTGCAGCTCTTACGAACTTGCCATTCTCATAGCGGATACTTACTGCTAGCCCGTCAATTTTTAACTCAGAAAGATACGTGTATTGATCCGTGACTTTACGAATGCGTTCATCAAATGCACTCAGTTCTTCTTCATCAAAAACATTTGATAAACTCATCATAGGTATTTGATGTGTCACTTTTTCAAAACTATCTAAAACAACTCCGCCAACTTTATCTGTTGGAGAGTTTTCTAATTTATATTCTGGATACTTATTTTCTAAATCAACTAATTCTTTTAAAAGCTGATCATACTCATAGTCAGTTATGGTAGGTTGATCTAAAGTATGATAATCATAATTTGCCTGATTAATTATTTGAGTTAGTTCTTCAATCCTTTGTTTATAATTCATCTAGTCATCACCCAATCATATTATAACATTAATTAAGTGATTTCAAATGTGTTAAACCTTGTGATTTTTTATCCTAGAAGATTATATCTTCTATTAAAGTCATTCCTTCGTTTCTTCCTGCTTGTATATTTTTGATTTTACTCCTGCTTCTCTAATAAACAAACTTGGCTTTTGTCTTTGCATATATGCATTATATTTAACATGTGTGAAAATAAGATGCTTTTTTGCTCTTGTCATTGCTACAAACATGAGTCTTCTTTCCTCATCCAATAACTCTTTTTGATGTGTATGTGCTGATGGAAAATGATGTGACTCAAGACCTAAAATAATAACAACATCAAACTCTAAACCTTTGGCTTGGTGGACGGTTAATAGTTGAATACAATCGTCTAAATGATGGTCCGATTGTTGATAAAAATTGACTCCTTCAGTTTTTAAGTTGTTGACTAAATCATAGCTTCTGTGATGTTGTCTAAAAAGTATAGCAATTTCGTGTGGTTTGATTCCTTCTTTGATAAAATCTTTAATCCATTTGATAATTGCATGGGTTTCATCTTCAAGTTGCATAAATAAATAACTTTTTATGTTTTGTGTAGACTCATTATATGGAACTAAATCCTTCTTCAATGTTCTGTAATTTCTCTTAATAAGGCGATTTGCATGTTCTATAATTGTAGCATTTGACCTATAATTAATAGTTAGTTTCATGACTTTGGCGTTATAATCTCTGATGTATTCATTAATAATTTTTGATTGTGCTCCTCTAAATTGATAGATACTTTGATCAGGATCTCCAACACAAAGCATATGTGTTTTTTTGTGAATAAGTCTCTTTAAAATCATATACTGAAGTAAATTCGTATCTTGAAACTCATCAACAAAAATATATTGATATAAACATACGGAAGGTTGTTGTTTTATAAGTTTATAAAAATCGATAAGCAAGTCATCGAAGTCTTTTAAATTGTATTTTCTAAGATAGTTTTCATAAGCATCATATATTTTAGGCTTCTTTGTTTTAAAATAACTGTTTTTATGTTTCGTTATAGAAAGCAGGTGCTCCTTAGAAAAATGAGACTCCTCTTCTTTAAATAAATGATATGGATAATTCATATTATGTTTTAGACTTTGTAATGCAAATTGGTGGAATGTTTGAAGTCTTACATCTTTATTTCCGATTCTATCTTGCATCTCTTTAGCAGCTTTATGGGTAAATGTTAGTCCCAGAATTTGATTTGATGAAACACCTGTGCTTATAAGATGTTTAATTCTTTCGATAATAACCCTTGTCTTTCCACTACCAGCACCTGCTAACAAAAAAAGAAATCGCTCATTTGAATAAACGACTTCTTTTTGCATATCATTTAATATCATATCTATCACCTCAACTCATGGTATGAGTTCAGTGACTAAATTACTTTTTAACTTTTTTTATCGATGGGTGACTTTCTAGAATTTGCTTGATACCATGTGGCATCGCAAACGCGATTTTTGCAATTTCACCTTCGACAGAAACGACAACACCTCTACCAAACACTTGATGTTCAACATGATCACCAGTCTTCAGAATATGACTTTCACGATCATATATAATCGTTGGTTTACTTTCTGGAGCTGATAATCTAGATTCTTTAATAAATCTCGAAGGATATCCTAATCTGATTTGACCATAAACCATGCGTCTTTCTGAATGCGTCATATAAAGTTTTTCTTTTGCTCTTGTAATGCCTACATAAGCGACACGGCGCTCTTCTTCAAGCTCATAGGTACTCATGAGTGCCCTGTCAGATGGAAATATACCATCTTCTAAAACAACCATAAATACTGCCTTAAACTCTAATCCTTTAACTTGATGATAAGTCGCAAGTTTTACATGATCTTCTTCATCTACATCTTGGTCTTGATCTGTATAAAGTGCGATTTGATCAAGTTGCTGATTTAGCTTTTCATAAAAAGTACCTTCGTAATAGACATCGCCTCTTGTAAATACTGATTGCAGTTCTTTTAAGTTATCTATTCGATCTTCTGATATTTCAGTATCTTCAGCTTTTAGCATCGCCATATATCCTGTTTTTTCCATAAGGATGGGCATAATTTGATATAAATCTTCCATGCCATCAAATGCTTCTTTCGTTTCAATAATCATCTTTTTAAACTCAAGAAGAGATGACTTAGCCTGTGGTCTTAAATCAACATAATCAATCGCATCAAACATAGAAATGCCCAAAGATTGAGCTTTTTCTTCTAAGACTTGTATGCTTTTAAGACCTATAGATCTTTTCGGTACATTGACTATTCTTTTAAAATAAAAATCCTGATTAAAATCATTGATGAGCCTTATATAAGCAAGCGCATCTTTGATCTCTTTTCTCTCGTAAAAGGAAATACCTCCATAAATAATATATGGAATACCTTCTTTAATCATCGCATCTTCAAACAATCTTGATAATGCATTGTTTCGATATAAAATCGCAATGTCATCATAGGAATAGCCTTGTTGTCTAAGTTTATTAATCTCGTTTATGACATAAAACGTTTCCTGATAATCAGATTGTGCTGTGTGGTAGATGATTGGATTACCTAAACCTAAATCAGACTCAAGGTTTTTCTGTGAAGGACGATTAAAATTGTTTGCAATAAGTTTGTTTGCAGCTTGAAGAATGTAGTTTGTTGATCGATAATTCTTATCTAATATAACTTCCTCAGCATTAAAATCTTTCATAAAATATTTACTATTGTTGTAGTTAGCACCTCTAAATCCATAAATGGATTGATCAGGATCACCTACAACAAAAACATTTTTATGAAGAGCTCCTAAGATCTTTAAAATCTTATATTGTATGAGGTCGGTATCTTGAAACTCGTCTACTAAAACATGCTCAAATGCTGTTTGGTATTTCGCTTGAATGTGCGGATAACTATCAAGGAGTTCGTGTGTATATATTAAAAGATCATCAAAATCAACCAATTGATTTTCTCTTAAATAGGTCTGATATCCTTTATATATTTTTTCCTCATCTGATCGTTCAAACTCTTCCATGCGTTCACATTTAAAAAGTGAAATCAATCCTTTGAGTGCCTTAACAGAAAACATCTTTATATCAAAGCCTAATGACTTAATGACATCACTAACGATTTTTCTTCCATCTTCTTCATCTATAACAGTGAATGACGGTTTATATCCATATGGGAGTTCTTGAATATGTCTTCTTAAGATTTGAAGTCCAAATGCGTGAAATGTATATAACCATACATTCATTGCATGAGGACCAGTCATATCGATGACTCTCTGTTTCATTTCTCGTGCTGCTTTATTGGTGAATGTGACTGCCAAAATTCTTTTTGGATCGACACCTTCCATGATTAAATATGCTATTCTTGCTGTTAATGTTCTTGTCTTTCCTGTCCCTGCTCCTGCAACAACAAAAAGCGGTCCACTCGGGTGGATCACCGCTTTTAATTGAGATTCATTTAGGGTTGCTAGCCAGTTCATGGCTCACCAACTTTCTATTTATAACTGCTCTTTAACGGAACAATTTCATTGAATATAAGATTTCCAGATGTAGAATCATCATCAACATTGAAATATCCGTTTCTTACAAATTGATATCTATCTTGCGGTTTTGTATCTTTTAAAGCTGCTTCTACATAGCCTTTTTTAATATGCCATGAATTGTCGTTAAAACGTTCTAAAAGCGGCAATGAAGTATCTTCGTTAATCAGTGGTTCAAAGAAGTTAAACGTCGCAGGAACTGCTTTAGTTGCTTCTACGAAATGAATCGTTCCATTTGGTTTTCTTTCGTTAAATCCAGAACCAGATTTTGTTTCTTGATCATATGTCGCTAGCACTTCAACAATTTCACCTTGCTCATTATATTTCACATCGTAGGCTTTAATGAAATATGCATGAAACAATCTCACTTCAACATTTAATGCTAGTCTTTTATATTTTTTATTTGGTTTCTCTAAAACAAAGTCATCTTGTTCAATATAGATATGTCTTGAAAAAGGGATATGTCTTCTGCCCATGTCTTCATGATCCGGATGATATTCAACATCTAAGTACTCGATTTCATTTTCTGGATAGTTTGTTATAGTCACTTTAAGTGGATGGATGACAGCCATTGCCCGATAGGCTTTATCTTGAAGATCATCTCTAACTGTTGCTTCTAACATATCCGTAGATACAGTTGAATTAACTTTTGATAGTCCAGTTGATATAATAAATCTCTTGATAGCATCTGGTGTGTAGCCGCGACGGCGCATACCAGCAATGGTTGGCATTCTTGGATCATCCCAACCGATAACTCTTCCATCTTCAACAATCGCTCTTAAGAATCTCTTGCTGAGTACTGTATTTTCAATATTCAAACGACCAAATTCGATTTGTCTTGGAATTTTCGGCATTTCAGTTTCTTTAACAAACCAGTCATAAAGTGGACGATGATCTTCAAACTCTAGCGAACATAATGAGTGTGTAATACCTTCAATCGCATCTTCTAATGGATGTGCATAATCATACATTGGATATATACACCATTTATCTTTTGTATTATGATGATGTGCATAAACAATACGATAAATGACAGGATCTCTCATGTTCATGTTTGGAGATGCCATATCAATTTTAGCTCTTAAGACACATTCGCCTTCTTTAAATTTGCCGTTTTTCATATCATCGAAAAGTTTTAAATTTTCTTCAATTGAACGGTTTCGATAAGGGGACTCGATACCAGGTGTATTGACATCGCCTCTTGTCTTTTGAATTTCTTCTGGGGTTTGATGATCGACATAAGCTAATCCTTTTTTGATTAAAAGAATTGCTCTATCATACATTTCATCGAAATAGTCAGATGCATAAAAAATATTTTTAGGCTCGTAACCCAACCATCTAATATCTTTAATGATTGCTTGCACATAAGAATCATCTTCTTTTACAGGATTCGTATCGTCAAAACGAAGATTTGTATACCCGCCAAAGGCAATAGCACTCTCAAAATCGATCACGATTGCTCTTGCGTGTCCGATGTGTAGTTGTCCATTTGGTTCTGGTGGAAATCTTGTGACGATTTCGTCATGTTTTTTATTTGCTAAATCTGTTTCAATTATGGTTTTAATAAAATTTGAATGATTTTCCATATTAACTCACCTCAAGTCCTCTTTATTATATGATAATATCATATAAATCTCAAGTTATAATTGTTTATTTTTTCTTGGTTTCATAGCTATAAAATGAAGACTAATTAAATCTTAAAGTTACTTTCTGAGATTCATATCTTTAAAGATCTCTAAAATAGAACAAAAGTAATTTTAAAATTACTCCTTTAAAACGATTCTTACCCAAATAGGTAAGTCCGTTTAGGCGTGTTCCAACCTCTAAACCCTGTCCCTAAGGCATCAGGCTTACATTTTCTAATCATATTTAATGAGGCATTTAAATCTGCATTAATTAAAATGCCTTTTTTACTTTCATAAAGTCCTCTTTTGATTCTTCTACCAGAAAACTCTTTTTGATTAAATGCATCTTGATCAATAAAAGATGCGACTGACGTGTAAGACTCGTTCATTACTTGATATGAGATATCGTTAGCTTCTGCTAAAGATATGATTCTATCTCTTAATCGTGCGATTGGGATTGATTTAAACCACTGATTATTTTTCTTACTTGTTTTCGCATCTTTAAACCCTTCATTATATCCGATGATGATTTCTTTTACATGTTCTTTTTTAGCATGTTCAATAATCAATTTAGCTGCTTTATATATCCCATAAGACATTTGATGGTTTCTTTTTTCCATCAATGAAATCATTCTTTTTGTAAGTACATGTTGGTTTTCTCTTAAAGAAGCTAGCTTTGATATACGTTTCCAATATCTTTGATTCATACTTTTTAATCTCAACCCGTCGACTAATAGATGATGCCCACTCGTTACTGCACACATGGCTAAGTTATTATATCCAAAGTCAATCCCCATCACTTCTTTTTTAGTGTTATGCTCATTGGTTACATCATCATCTTCATAAACATGTATCACTTCGATGTACTTGCCATCATATTTTTCTTTGATGGTGATTTCTTTAATTCGTTTGTTTGATATACATTTAGGTGTGTCTATCTTTAATGATAATGTTTCAATTTCTAATAATGATAATGCATGTTTGGATAACTGTTTGGATATATCTTCAAAGTCTTTAGATATCTTTTTAATAAAATGTCCTCTAGGCAGTATATACTCATGATCATTTGGTTTATAGACCATTCGATCAACAAGTGAGAAAAAGCCATCTTTTTTTAAGTATCTAGGTAGTTTTACTTTTTTACTTTTCTTTGATCTCATCGATCCAAAAAAAGCTTTCATGGCTTCATCAACTTTTTTTATAACTGACTGTCCCAACGATGTTGATAAGGTTCTATAATGGATGCTATCTTTTAATAATTTGTAATTATCAACATAGCTTAAATATGTTCCATATTCAAAATAATGTTGTCTAACATGATACAAGGCTTGATTGTATAAATGCTTGGCTTCATGCATTAGAAAAAGTAAGAATTTTTTCTCATTTTGACTTAAATATAACTTCGTTTTTATGGCTTTATAGCTCATATAAGCGCCCCCCTTTCTTCAAATGTTTTCTACACTTCTATTTTACCATTTTTATAAATATGATAAAAGATTTAAATAGAAATTCCTATTAAATAAAAAAGTCTAATCAACATTGACTAGACTTTGTTCATTTTCAAATGATATCTTATGGTACAAGTCCTAAAATATCTTCAAGTGAATATTCGCTATTTTGGAACTCTTCTTGTAAAGCATCATAAACAGCTTGTTGATCTTCTTCACTTAACCCTTCAAAAGTTTCCATAAAGTCTTCAACTGCCTGTTCTGGATCACCTTGTGGGTCAGTTATACTATTTAATACGTCATCAATGGCATCGTTAACTTCAGCTGGGACTTCAGGATTATCACTGATACCACCTAATACACCTTCGATAGCATCTTGAATGTCTCCAAGTGGAATTGAATCGCTTAATACAACATACATTCTAAGTTTGCTGTTTGTGACTTCAACGCTTTCAATAGACATACCAGCTTGATTCATTTGTTGATCAAAATTTTGAATAACTATGTTTCCATCAACGATTAAGTTGGTGTCTCCTAGTAAAGTCACTATATTGGGAAGATGCTCATTGGTTACTGAAACTTCACCAGCTGTTAACTCATTTAAAGTAATGACTAAATCACTACCTGAAATTGTAGGAGTTGCATCAATTTTAATAATTGTTTGAAATTGATGAGTTGGCTCTGCAATCGATGATATATTGAGTGGAATATTGACTACAAACTCAGTATCCGTCATACTCACATATGGGACATAGGCTTTCATCACATAATTTTCAAACATGACTACTTCTTGTAGTACACCAGGAGATACTTGTTGATCTTTTAGCATATAGTCTAATACTTTATTTAAAGTTAACTCACCAAATTCGATATACGGGTTTGTTGTTGTAGATAATGTTGACAAAATAAGTGAAGTTGCTTTAGATTCAAGCATTGCTGTTAAATCCGCTTCAGTCATTATTCTATCTGCTGCATCAAGTTCAAATGGAGGTGTTGCATCTTTAGTTTTACCTAAAGCTAGAGATGCATCAAAACTACCATCAGTAAATCCAATTTCGAATAATTCATTTTCATCTACAAACGCCATGAGTGAATTAATTAATGCCGCTTGTTGTGGATCATCTTGAAACTGTGAATCAACGAGCGTTTGAACTTCAACCCTAATTTCCCTAGTTGTTGGATTAAATGTCGCAACACCATTTAATTGATCATTGATCGTTTCTTCTAAATCATTTCCAGTGATTTGAGTAACTGCCCAATCTGCAGCACCAAATGCCCAAGCGAGCGGTAAATTCCCTATGGTTAACTTATCTAAAGTTAAAACAATCTCTTCTGTATCAGCTTCTAATTTGAAGGTGATTAATAATCTTGTTTTATATGTGAAGTTTGCAACAAATATATGAATACCTGATTCAATTTCTACAATATCTTCATCAAAATTAACCCAAGTTCCTTGGTATCCATACATATCTTCTTTTAAAACATAGTTTTTTTCATCATCAGTAGCGTTCTCATCTAAAAATTTAGAATTCATCGATAAGAATGTTTCTTTTAACAATAGGTTAGCTTCTTTTTGTGCAACCCCTAAAGTAATCACCGATTCACTATCATTATTTTCTAAAAATGCATCCATCTCTTCTGTAATCATATCAGCTAATACAACAGTGTCTCCATCTGAAGTGAAATCTTCAACGGGTATTTCAACACTTTTATATAGTATGGCTAATGTAATTAATGGTATGGCTACAATCGATAATATCGGTAAAACAATGACTTTAAATAAAAACTTCATACTCTCACCTCTTTGTTTGTCTATATATTATTACATTTAACTTAAAAACACAATATCGTTGCTTTATATTCTACACTATAGAGATTTTTTGTTAATATTTACAATATTTTGAAGAAAATCAGGTACTTCATGCTGCTTAAAGAATGTATCATATCTAATAGATATCAAATCATTTGGGTTCGGTTTATGTGAGTCTTTTTCCATGAGATGCAGGGGGTAATTCACATATGGACTAAGTTCTGATATTTCTTGATGGTAGAGTTTTTCTACGATTACAGAGAAGACCAATTGATGATAAAATATTTGATTTAATGGTTTTGAGAAAATCAGTTTGTTTATGTTTTCATTTTGTGATAGTTCGATGATTTTTTGATATGATTGCCGAAATAAAAAGCGATGGACATTCACGTAAACCATACCTATATTATAATAAGGCCAAATGGATTCTTTTGAGATTTTGGTTTTTACTGTATGACTCATAGATTTAAGTTCTAGATATTCTATAGTTTTTAACCATAGGTCTGACATTTTTTGATTTTCATTTATGCCTATATTTTTAATATCTACAGGGTTTAGACAAATCGCTGCTTTCTCTTTACAGATATCTTTCATTGGTTTTAAAAAAATGGTATCTATATCAATCCATAAATAAGGTGCAAAAACATGTGATTCGAATATCGAGGCAGCTTGTAGTTTATCTACAAAATACAAAGTGTTATGTTCGAAAATATCTGCATATATCATTTGGCAGCCATCTAAATGAATTTCATCTTTAGTTATAGCATAGATTTTTGAATGCTTTATATGTCTCTGGATAGATGAAATGAGCAGTTTAGCTTTTTCAACTTCTTCTATGTTTTTAATATAAAACCCAATATTCATATACTTATCCCTTCACACTTCATATGATAATTTATTATACCATCTTTTATATTTAGAAAAAATATGATAGAGTTACATTAAAACATAAGGATGTGATACCTGTATGAGAAAAGCAGTTGTATATTATTCTAAAACAGGCAACACTGAAATGGTTGCCAAAAGATTTATTGGTTTTGATATGTTGAAGATTATGGCTGAATCTGATAATCCAAACATTAGTGATCCAAAACTGATTTACGCTCCAGAACTTGATGCTTATGATTACATTGTTTTTGCATCTCCCGTTCATGGATTTCAATTGAGCAGAGTAATGGTTGCTTATTTGAATCAAGTTCAAAATCTTGAAGGTAAGCTCATAGATATATATATTACTCACTTCTTTCCATTTGCTTGGATGGGTGGAAATCAAACATTAAAACAGATGAAAAAAGTAATTAAGTCTCGTGGTGGAGAAGTAAGATATAAAACATCTATCAATTGGTCTAGAGGAAATAAAGAACAAGTCATTAAAGAAATGATCGATTTATATCATAACTAATACAGCAATGCTGTTAGCATTATCACATCTTTCAGGATAGACTTAACACAAAAGGAGACTAAAACATGGTTATTCCAACTCTGATTTATTTTGCATTGCCTATACTCATTGGCATATTACTCATGAAAAAAATGAACTCTTATAAAAACTATCATTTTTTTCATCAATTTGCCTTTTTATGTTTCATCATGGTTTCATTATTTTTAGATTTTGAGATTACTTCTAACTGGAACTTTGATGACTATTTACTTATGTTATTTCTTCCCCTACTTATATCTTACCTTGCTGGACTAGTATACTTGTATGTGAAAAACAAAAAGTAAAATAAAAAAGGGACTCCTGATGACATGATTACATATAATCATTAATCGTCCCTTCTAATAAGTTAGTATAGTATCGCTTACTCTACTTCAAGAAGAAATAAAGTAAGTCTTTTTATGCATAGGTTAATCCATATCCGTAAGGAAACTCTACCAAGTCTTCATCATAATCATTTCGGTTACTATTATATCCAACATACGCAATCGATTTTGGCCATGTATATGCTAATTTACCTACAAAATCATAATCACCGAAAATGACATCTGCTATACCCAGTCCACCTTCACTGCCTGGTAACCAAGCTGCTATAAAACTATCAAAGTATTGTAAGTAATTTTCTAATAAAAGCGGTCTTCCACTAACCAAAATCCCCACAACATTTTTACCTTCTTCATGCGCTTGTTGTGCAACAAACAGTGCGTTAACATTAGAAGCATCCGCTTTTCCACCAGTTAGCGTTAATACTTGATTATCTCCTGCACCTTCTGAATAAGGTACTTCAGATAATACAACCACAACTGTATTTGCATCATTCATATTGTTGACTAGATGTCCACCTTCTGTGGCTAAAACATGAGACACGGCATCCTTTATTGATGTTCCTACTCCGATATCAGCATTCATGTTTCCTTGCCAAAATGTTGTCCATCCACCGGACATATAGCCTACATGATCACTAGCAGCACCTGTTAGATAAATGTTTTCATTTTTATCTAATGGTAAAGAATTATTCTCATTTTTAAGTAGTACTAGACTTTTTCTAACAGCTTCTCTTGCTAGATTTCGATGTTCTTCACTATATAAGACAGACGTTTCCTCTCTTATAAATGGATCATCAAATAAACCTCTTTCAAGTTTAACCTTGATAATTCTTGAAACTGCATCATTAATTCTATCCATGGAAATTATGTTTGCATTTACATTGTATTTAATTGCGTTGATTGCATCTCTCCATGTATATGGTTCCATAAGCATATCTATACCTGCATTGATGCTTTTTGCAACTTGTTCTTCGTAAGATCCACTTAATTGTTGAATTGCATTCCAATCACTAACGACAAACCCTTCAAATCCTAACTCATCTTTTAAAATATCTTGAATCCAATATCTTTGTTCATGCATTTTAACACCCAAAATACTACTATACGAGATCATAACTGTATCCACACCAGCTTCAATAGCTTCTATGTATGGTAGAAGGTGTGTATCTCTAAGTTGTTGTTCAGTTAAATTCACATCTCCTTGATCGATACCATTGATGGTTGCTCCATCCGCAAGATAATGTTTGGCTGTTGCACTTACACCATGTTCTTCATATCCTTTAATTGCACTTTGTGTAAGTGATTCAAAAATTTCAGGGTTTTCACTATAACCTTCATAACTTCTGCCCCATCCAATGTTTTGAACGATGCTTAATGCAGGTGCAAAATTCCAGGGGATTCCTGTTGTTAATAATTCGCGCGCAGTCGCTTTTGATATATTGTAAACCAAATCAGGATCATTTGCCGCGCCAAGACCTATGTTGTGTGGAAAAATAGTTGCACCGTATAAATTGTTATGCCCGTGAATTGCATCAGTTCCATAAATTAAAGGAATGTTGGCACCGCTGTTTACGGCAGCATACTGATAGTCATAAACCATTTGATACCATACATCAGCACTATCATTAAACTGATTAGGATGACTACCACCCCCACTTAAAATAGAACCTATGTAATAAGTACTAACATCACTTGGAGTTACACTTGAGCGCTCAGCTTGAATCATTTGTCCAATTTTTTCATCTAAACTCATATCAAAAAGGATTTCCGTAACTTGTTCTTCAATCGTTGGTTCGTTTGGTAATTGATCACATGTTTCACCATTCGGATCAATATCGCATGGATCTGTTGGTGTTTGATCTGTATTTTCACAACCCACCAGAAATACTATAATTAATAAAGTGATTAGTAATTTTTTCATAGCGACCTCTTTTCTTTTCTTCCTCCTCATTATAACATAATGAGCTTTTGACCCCTCTTATAAAAAAGAAAAGTCCACGACGCATCGTGAACTCATTTAATCTTCCATCATTTCAAAAGGAATCGTTGAAACACCACCTAATAAATAATTCGGATGTGCCCCTTCTTTTAAAAACTTAAAGTATGCAGCAACACCAATCATTGCGGCATTATCTGTACAGTACTCAGAACTTGGAATAAGGATTTCTAAGTGATTAATATGTTTATTCAAAGCTTCCCTTAACCCTTTATTTGCTGCAACCCCACCAGCTACGATGAGTTGCTTTACATCATAAGATTCTATAGCCTTTTTGGTTTTGGCAACTAAGACATCAATCACAGATGCTTGAAAAGACGCACACATATCATTTGTTCTAATTTCATTTCCTCTTTGCGTTTCGTTATGCACTAAGTTAATCACAGCACTCTTTAATCCTGAGAAACTAAAATTAAATCCGTGTTGTTCCATATACGGTCTAGGTAGGTCATATGTATCTTTTCCTAGCTTTGAAAGCGTATCAATGACTGGTCCACCAGGATAAGGAAGCCCTAAGGTTCTTCCTACTTTATCATATGCCTCACCAACTGCATCATCTAAAGTTGTACCTAGCATTTTGATATCCATGTGATCTTTGATATACAAAAGTTCTGTATGCCCGCCACTTACAAGTAATGCAAGTGCTGGAAACTTTATTTCATGTTCAATATTTGATGCATATATATGACCAATCAAATGATTAACACCAATAATCTTTTTGCCATGTGCAAATGCAAATGCAGTTGCAGCATTAATACCAACCAATAAACTTCCAATTAAACCTGGTCCTTCAGTAACCGCAACTAAATCGATATCTTCAATAGATAGTTTTGAGTCTTTAATTGCTTGTTCAAAAACTCTTGTCATATGAACCACATGATTTCTAGATGCGATTTCAGGGACAACGCCACCAAAAACTTGATGAATATCAATTTGTGATAAAACAATGTGACTTAAAACTTCTTTGCCATCTTTAACGACCGCAACACTGGTTTCATCACAACTGCTTTCAACTGCTAATATGTTCACACACTCACCTCTTTTACTAAAACGAATCCGTCTTCATTTTCATAATATTTTTTTCTAATATGAGACAGTTTAAATCCCATTTTTTCATAAACATGTTGAGCCTTTTTATTACTTTTTCTGACTTCAAGAGTAATCGTTTTAACATGTTTTTTTTCTAACTCATTCAAACAATATGTTAGTAATTGAGTCCCATAACCTTCATCTTGATGATCTGAGTTTACAACAAAATTCATCATTTCTGCTTGATCGTCATAAACTCTAAACCCAATATAGCCTATCACTGTTTTATTCAGTTCATAGACATAATAAAAACTAAAAGGATTATCCTTTAACTCTTGAAGCAAAAACTTTTCTCCAAGAGTTGTTTTAAATGCACTTTTTTCTAACCTAACCATGTGAAATATGTCGTTAGGTATCGCTTTTCTGATCATGTTTACTCTCAGCTTCAGTCTTTCTTAAATAATTTGGTACTAAATCATGAATGTTTTCTACTAAAACACTTTTTTCAATAATGTATTTGGGTGATACTAAAAAACTTCTATCATCAATAAAAACGGTTTTTGCAGATCTATAGATATCGTTGCTTGCTAAATCTTTTAAATCTCTATAACCATCTTCTAGTAATATATTTTTTTGATCATGAACCATTGAAAAAACAAACCCTCGTCTAGCATCAATCAATGCAGCTACTCTTTCTTCATAACCAGATGTCATGAAAAATAAGCTACTCACTGTTCTTAAAGGAATATTTTTCGTCCACGCCAACATCTTACCAACCATCACTGCAATCCTTAATCCTGTATAACTACCTGGTCCAATACCAATAATGATTTCATCTAAGTGATCTAGTGTTACTCGATTTCTTCTTAAGACTTGATCGATGCGATCAACTAAATATTTAGCATGATCTCTTTTAGCAATACGTATACTAAAATCAGTTAACATATAATCTTTTGTAAATCCAACAAACATAACGTTTGTAGAAACATCAAACATTAATCTTCTTTTCATACGTATTCCACCGCTCTTCTACATGGATAACCAACACACTCAAGCGTGAACTCTCTCATATGGTCTCCAGTTTTTCTTATTCTGATGATTAAGTAATCGGATGGTAATAAATCCTCAACTTGAAATGGCCATTCAACAACAACGAGTCCTTGTCCATCGATGTATTCTTCTAAATCAAAGTCAGAACCAACATCAGTTAACCTATATAAATCTAAGTGATACAAAGTATGTTTTCTATCTTTAGATATATATTTCTTTAAAATGGTAAAAGTAGGACTGTTAACGACTTGGTCGATGCCTAAGCCCTTAGCAATCCCTTGAGTTAATGTGGTCTTCCCTGAACCCAAATCTCCATCTAGTAAGATAACAACATGAGGTTCATCTTTTAGTAATAGACCTATTTCATATCCTAAATTTTGTGTTTCTTCTGCTGAATTTGAATATTTTTTCTTCATATAACTCCTATTTTAAGATGTGTTCGTACCCTTTTTTACCTAATAATGCAAACATATTTTTCTTATAGTCTTCAACACCTGGTTGGTTGAATGGATTTACATCAATCAAATACGCGCTCATTGCGCAAGCTTTTTCAAAGAAATAAACAAGATATCCAAATGTATAACTATCAAAAGATGGGATAGATAATAACATATTTGGTACCAATCCATCCTTATGAGCCATCATGGTACCTTTTAAAGCTTGTTTATTCACATATGATAATGTTTTACCTGCTAAATAATTGAGCTGGTCTAAATCATCATTTGTCTCTGGAATGATTGTATCATCATTTGTATTTTCTACTTGGATGACTGTTTCAAATAAATGACGTTCGCCATCTTGAATGTATTGCCCAAGAGAATGGAGGTCAGTAGAAAAACCAGCGCTTGCTACAAATAAGCCCTTATGATCTTTTCCTTCTGATTCACCATATAATTGTTTCCACCATTCATTTAAGAAAAGTAGGTTTGGTTCATAGCCAACAAGCATTTCAATTTTATAGCCTTGTTTATATAATAAATAACGTGTTACAGCGTATAAATAAGCTTCGTTTTCTTCTAATTTAGGATTCGAAAATCTTATCTCTGCATCTTTTGCGCCTTTAAGCATCGATTTAACATCTAAACCGTCTGCAGCGAGTGGCAATAACCCAACAGGTGTAAGTACACTAAATCTTCCACCAACATCATCAGGAATAATAAACATTTCATATCCTTCAGCTTTACTTAATGTATATAAAGCACCTCTTTGTTTATCAGTAGTTGCGTAAATTCTTGTTTTAGCTTCTGCTTCTCCCACTTTTTCAATGAGTAAATCTTTTAATACTCTAAACGCAATCGCAGGTTCTGTAGTTGTTCCTGATTTTGAAATCACATTGATACTAAATGATTTATCTTTTAAGTAATTGGTTAAATGTTTTAAATAACTTCCTGACATATGATGTCCTGCAAAAACGATTTCTAGGGTCTTTTCTTCAAATGGAACTTTTAAAAACTCAAGGCCAGCTTTAGCACCTAAATAAGATCCACCAATACCGATGACGACTAAAACTTCACTTGTTTCTCTAATGCGTTCTGCAGCTTCTAAAACGCGTTTGAACTCATCCTTATCGTAATTTGAAGGGAGGTCTAACCACCCTAAAAATTCATTTCCTAAACCTGTTTTGTTGTGAATCATTTTATGAATCTCATTAACTTTTTCTTGTAATTGTTCTGGTTGCTCGCTCAAAAATGAGCGTGCATCATTAAGCACGATATCTACATGTGCCATATATAACACCTCTATTTCTTTGTTTTTTCTATCCAAAACGGTAACGCTTTGTATAGTGATTGGAATCCGATTGTAATTTTTACCATTTTTTGTATTCTTGGATGAATAGGATTAGCCTTTTTATAACTGAGTTTTAAACGTTTTTGCTCATTATCGATTTCTAAAACTGATGCTTCAATTTCATCTCCAACACACAACATGTCTTCTATGGATTGTACATATTGATCAGATATTTCAGAGATATGAATTAAACCAACATAATCATCGTATGAAACAAATACTCCGTAAGGCTGTATGCCTGTGATTTTACAGACGATAACATCATTTATTTTCATATCAAAAACCTCGTTGTCATTATATCATATTTCATATTTTTTTTAATCATTACGCAAAAATATTCATTATGGAAGTGTTTTTATATTATGTGTTCATAAATGAAATGATTTCTGTGATGATGGTGTCTTGTTGTGTCTTTGCGCTGATAGTCGCTTGTCCATCACCCTTTTGCTCTCCGTACCATCCAAATTGAGCGTGATTTCCTCCAGCTATTGTTATATTTCTATAGTTTTCTGGAAGATATGCATGATTATCTTCGATTTTTGATTCATCTAGAATCAGATCATTTTCTGCAGTGATTACTAAAACCTTTTTATTACTTACATCTTGTATTGGATAACTGGCAAGAAATACGACATGAGATACTAATGTATTTGTGCTACTAATCATCGATCCAACAGTGCCGCCTAAAGAATGTCCGATCACAACATTATCAATAGAACTTGATAGAAATCTATCAAAATAATTTGGCGTTAAAATTGCTAAATTAAATAGTGGTTTTACAATCGTAACATCATGACTATTCATTGCTAATAAAGTTGCTAGATATTCGTAACTTTCTGGTTCAACTTTTCCACCAGGAATAATTAATATATGTTTTGTTGGTTGATTGACTTTGTATTTAATTTCATCGAAATCTTCTATTCTTTCATACGGAGAAACCATATCTTCTATCGTTTGATACATTTCTTCTAATGGATCATATGAGTCCATTGAGTAAATCCATAAGCCTATAAAAACAACAATGAAAATTGCTGCCCCTATTAATACTATTTTTTTCAATATATTGACTAATTTTCTCATATGCTCACCTAAAGAAATAGACTCATCTTGAGTCTACTCTTCATAAGATAAATAAATACCTAATCCACCAAGACCAACATGCGCTGATATGACGGGTGAAATAATCCCCGTTAACTTAACATGGACTTTTTCACCTAATTGAAAGAGCTCATGTTCAAGTTCTTTAGCTTCTGTAGCTCTATCTACATAAGCAATTCTAACAACGACATCTTTACCAAATTCTAACATCGTTTCAACTTGTTTTTTTAAATAAAGAATAACGTTATTGAAACTTCTTACTTTATGCTCTACATCTAAAATGCCACGTTTGAATCTTAAAATTGGTTTGATTTTTAAGATGTTACCAATAAAAGCTGACATTTTACCTAGTCTTCCGTTTAGATGCAGCGTTTGTAAATTATCAACAGTAAATATGAGCGAACCTTGATCTTTTAATTGGTCTAAATAACTTACTGCTTCACTAGCTGTATGACCTTCATTTAAATATGCAACTATTTTTTCAGCTAAATATCCTGAACCATTGATTGTAGATTCAGTATCTACAACAACCACTTTTGGATGTTCGAGTATCGTTTTAGCTAAATTCGCACTATTGATTGTTCCACTTAATGTTTTGGATAAAGTTAAACAAAGTACTTCATCATATGTCTCTAACTGTTTTTCATATGCAGCTTTAAACAAATCTGGTGAAGGTTGCGATGTCTTAACTTGTTTTTTGTCTTGCATCGCTTTGACAACAATCTCAGGATCTATCTTCCCATCAACATATTCCTGGTTATCAATCATCACCTTTAAAGGAACTACAATAATATTTTCTGTTTTTACGAATTTTTCTTCTAATCCAAATGTAGAGTCAACTACCAATCCAACTTTTCTCATTACATCATCTCCGTTTTTAATTAGTTTAATGAAAAAGACGGTCAAAAGACCGCCTATATGTTAATCAACAGTAACAACTGCAATAATTCCAGGCACATTTTCTAATAACATAGTTTCAATACCTTGTTTTAATGTGACATCAAGTGCGACACACCCATCGCATGCACCCATCATTTTTACATATACAATGCCATCTTCAACGTTTATGATTTCAATGTCTCCACCATCACGCTGTAAGTACGGTCTTACTTTATGAATTAATTCGTGAACTTGTTTTGTTGTTTCATCCATATTTTTCACCTCTTTTTACACTATAAGTATATAACAATAAGTTTTAACTTTCAAATGATATATTAATCATTATTTTTTATGCGTTTTAAAATATAGTATCCACAATTAAAATTACAAGATTCGCTTAAATAATCCGGTATTCTTTTAAACCCATTTGGACTTTTAGGATCTGAATTAAATCCTTTAATTCTAAGTTTTTCAGAAGACATATCTCCTACAAGATACGTATATCTATCAAATGCAACATCCACATATTTTTCTATGAACAATTGTAGATCAAAAGCTTCTCTATAGTCTTTGATTAACTCGAAATTCCCAAAATCTGTTTCTATAATCATAAATTACCCCTTCTTTAAAAGTACTACTGACTCAGCTGCCATTGCTTTTTCTTGCCCAATGGCATCCATTTTTTCATATGTAGTTGCTTTAATGCTTATGTCTTTCATATCTATATCAATCGTTTTTGATATGTTAGTTCTCATGTGCTCAATATACGGTGCTAACTTAGGTTTTTGTGCATAAATAGTTGCATCTATATTGTTTACTTTATATCCCATGCTCTTCATTTTTTGATAAACCTGTTTTAATATATCCATCGATGACATGTCTTTATAAGTTTCATCGGTATCTGGGAAATGTTTTCCAAGATCACCTAACGCAAGTGCACCCAATATGGATTCAGCAATTGCATGTAATAATACATCTGCATCGCTATGTCCATCAAGTCCTTTTTCATGCTCGATCTCGATGCCACCAAGGATGAGTTTTCTACCCGTTTTCAATTGATGAAGATCAAAACTATGACCAACTCGCATATCTGCTTCACCTTCTAATAATATTTTTGTTTGTTCAAAATCAATTGGATATGTTAATTTAGGATTTGGTTCATCATTCATAATCACATGGACATTCATATCTGGATAAAACGCTTGATATAAGCTAATGTCATCATCAAATGCTTCTTCATTTCTAATATAAGCATATCTTATTTTCTCTGTTAAAAACGCTTGTGGTGTTTGCGTCATAATATGTTTTTGACGATCCACTGTTTTTAACGTATTTTTTTCATAATATTTTAAAGCTGATATCACTGGTTCACATAAAACTACTGCATCATGCATTTGCAAAGCTTTCTCAACCTCTGTGATTGCTTTGGTTGTAATCAAAGGTCTAGCTGCATCGTGGATGAATACATAAGGTGTGGTTACTTCTTTGAGTCCTTTTTGAACACTCTCACTTCTTGTTTTTCCGCCAATGACAACTTTGACTGTAGGATCCACATAATCCATGATTTCGCTAAGATCCCCCTTTGATACGACTAAACAAATGTGATAGCCTAAGGATTGGAATGCTTCAATACTGTACATGAAAATGGGTTTATTATTTATTTTGTATAAAATCTTTGATTCTTTGAGTTGCGATCTGCTGCCTGTACCAGCAGCAACTATTAATGCTGTATTCATAAAGACCCCTTTAGGTAATCATCTAATTTTTGATCAAATGATGAAACATCAATGTGATCTAATTCTTGAAAATCATAGATGACTCCAAGTGTATGTTTAACATTATGGTTTAAAATAAATCGATCGTAAAAACCTTTGCCATAACCTATTCTATCTTTTTCTTTAGAAATTGCAAGTGCTGGAACGATAACTAAGTCATAGTCACCCTCATGTTTATCTTCTTGAATGCTAGGTTCCATCACACCAAAAGCACTTTTATGAAATACCATAAACTTATGATATGGATAAAAGTCCATTTGCTCACCATGAACTCTAGGGAATAGGAATGTTTTATCATCCTTTAATAAATCTAATAATCCGATTTCGCCTTTCATCGGATAAAATATTGTAACTGTTTGGGCTTCATTGTAATAAGGATGATTTCTAATTTGATTTAACAAATCCTGATCTCTTTGCTTCTTTTCTTTAGGTGTTTGCTTTAATCTTAAATCTATCATGAGTCTTCTAATCTCATCTTTTGTCATGAAACAATGTCCTTATAATAACAGCCATGAGACGAGAATTGTGGGTTTAAAGATATTTTTAAAGCTTGGTATGCTGCTTGATACAATTGGTGTTCATCATGTGCATCACTACCACCTATGGCAATACCTGAGAACACTTCAAGTGTTTCGGATATAGACCCATATTGCATGTTAAGATTTAAGAATGTTGGATTCGACTTAATGCCATTAGAAAGAACTTCCATTTTTCTTGGGTCAGTAATTGTCATCGCAAACTCTATTCCGGTGATTCTAAACAAATCACCAGATTCAGAAATAAACGATGACTTCATTTTTTTGATGTATTCGGCCATGAGCATATTCCCAACTTCTCTACCGTGATCTTCATTAATCTTTGGGATATTTTGAAGTCTAAAGACGACGAGTTGGAAATATCTATTATCATTAAAGAGTTGATGCATGTGTGCAATAAACTCATTTTTATCTTTAAGTAAATCAAGAACATCGATATGACTAGATTGAAAATGTTTGGTTTGCATCGGATTGAGTGTACCCATGATGATTGCACTATGTGTATCTTCAAACAAACGCTTCCCTTTTTCTCTAAACCAAACATAACGCCCATTGACTTTGATTCTATATGATGTCTGGTATTGAGTTTTATTGATTGTTAAATCGCCTAATATAGCCAAATACTTCTTTAAATCTTCAGCTTCAATTAATCTTCTAAAATCTGTCAAGTCTAGTAAATTGCTTGGAAGGTTTAGAGTTTTAACTAAACTGTCAGATGCCCAAATGGTGCGCTCATCAAGATCAATATAAAACAAGCCTTCTTCACTTAGTTCTAGCGTTGCAATAAACTTATGTCTAATGCTTTCTAATTCAGTATTTCTTTCGTTAAGTTCTTTTTCAACAGCTAATAAATCAAAATCTGTCTTCTTTTCGCCAACACATATTCTACCTTTGTATTTACCAAGAGAGAACACGGGCTGCATGACTAAGTGTAATAAAACCGGTTGTCCCGATTCATTTAAAAACTGTAATTCTTGAACTTCTTGATCGTTAGGCTTAGCAGTTTCTCTATAGTTTAAATAGAAGTTTTCAAGTTGTCTATTATTAATATCTAATCCATTAAGTTTTGTAAATCTGATGGTTTTATTAAAAATCGAAAATAGTTTTTTACCTATTAAATCTTCTTTATCCATACCAAGTTCCTGAAGTAAACTTTGAGAAATATCTTTTATTCTTTCTTTTTTATCAACGACATAATATGCATTCCATCTACTGTTTTTAATTGACTTAACAAACAACTGATAGTGATTTGCCTTTAGAGTTGAAGTCTTAAATGCAAAATATAAAACCACTAAGAATATAAAGTAGATGTAAAAGTTATAGACAATATAGATTTCTTCATAAAGTTGGTTTTCTAAAATGATTGAATGATATACAACAAAAACCATCACTGTGATGGTGATGTTTAAAAACGAAATGATTAATCTGTTTTTTAATACCTTCTCACTTTGAATACTTTGCATAATGACAAGCACTAAGGTGAAAATAGATATAATGAGTGGATAAATTGGGTGTTGCAATAACATATTAAATACCGCCTGAATACATAAATAAAACAATCAATACCGCAATTGCTAGCGATACGAATGCGTATAATACTTTATGTCTATTAAAATACTTACTAACATTTTCAGATATACTTCTTCTTGAGATGACTTTAAATGGTTCGATAAAAAATTCTAATATTTTTTTCATTTGAACCTCCTACTTCATGAACATATTGAGGTATTCTAATAGTTTTTCGCGATCATTCATTTTAAGCAAAATACCCTCAATTGCTACTGATATATTTCCAGTTTCCTCTGATACTAATATCGTTAAACTATCTGTGATTTCACTGATTCCTAAACCTGCGCGATGTCTTGAACCCATTGTTTTATCGTAATTTTGATTATCTGATAAAACAAAATATGCACCTGCACATAAGATTTGGTCTCCCCTAACAATAACTGCTCCATCATGAAGTGGTGTGTTCGGTGTGAAAATATTAATTAACACCTCTTTAGAAACATCACTGTTCATCATAATAGCTCGTTCAGCATATTGGTCTAAAGTGTTATGTTTTTCAATTGTAATGAGAGCTCCAATTTTTTGAGAGGCTAAAACCATGACAGCATCAATGATGTGTTGTTTTGTTCTTTCAGAACCCATCTCAAAATCTTCTCTAACACGCTCATTTTTCCACACAATTTCAAGTGCTCTTCTGATATCCGGGGCCATCACAATGATGATAATCACTGGAACCCATTCAACCACATAAAGTAGAAGTGTTGAGCTAGCCATGATTTCACCTAAATTTGTTAAATAATAAATGATATAGACAAAAAGAACCGATAGAGAAATACTAAATATTTTTTTATTGTTAATTAAAAATTTTAATAGGAAATATACTAAAATCCATACAATGTAAACATCGATGACAAATTTCCATATGGGTTGGCCAAAAATCATTGTATCAGCTCCTTTTTTGTTAACTTCATTATAACACAATTATCATTGTGTTTACATCTTGAAATATTTAAACCGTTGATGAAAAAAGCTAATGATATAAAAGATGAAATCATACCATTAGCTTTATACTTTAATTTATAAAAATGCTTGAATACGTTGTGGTAGTCCCTCAATATCTTTTAGTGATATGCTACATAGAGCTATTCTTATTCCTTTTTCCATTGGAACTACATAAATACCAGCTTTTGCAAGTTTTTCATAAACATCCATTGGATGATCAGTTAAAACGATAACATAAAACCCTGATGTAAACGGATATGTTTTAAGTCCGATTGCTTTTGCTTGTGAGATAAAAGACTCACTTCTTTTTTGAACAATTTCTTTAATCTTTGTTAAATCTTTAGAAAAAACATCGTAGTTTTCTTTTATAGAGAAATGGTTTAGTAACTCAATTGATATAGTTGGTGTAGCTGACCAGGATCCTCTTGCTTCATTAACAAATCTAGGTCTGAAATGATCAATATGTTTTTTGTTTTTGCTTAATCCGATTGCGGCACCTAATCTTAATCCGTAGACACCAAAAGTTTTTGAACCGCTAAACGCTAAAACGGTCATAACATGTTCTTTCAAAGTAAGTAATTCTAGCATCTTGATACGATTGTCTTCTTCACTTGTGTATTCTAAATAAGCAACATCATATAAGAAAACAATGTCATTTTGATCATACTTGTTTAATATGTCAATCACTCGTTTAAATTCATAATGAGTTAGGGTATAACCCGTTGGATTGTGACATGGATCATTGACGATGACAATCACTTGTTTTTGCATATTGCAAAGTCTTCCTAATGATTCATCAAAACTTTCTAGATCAAAACCATCATCTTTAAACATGTTGTGTTCGAATAATCTAACATGTGCTCTGTCTGCAAATCTGTCATATTGCCATCTAATGTTAGACACAAAAATATAATCATTTGGTTTTGCATAAACAGAAAATGTAGATGCGATTGCTCCACTGCCTCCCGGTGTCGCACATGCATCAACAAACATTTCTTTACGGATCCGTTCTTCGTATTTACCAAAAGCCCACGAAATGACGTTGTCCTTAAAAACTTTTCCCCCATCAACTGCTGGATAAGGCATAACACTCATATCCGGTAGTTCTCTTAATGCTTTAGATACTGCGGGCATACCACTGATTTTTCTCTCTTCATCAAAAAACATACCGATAGATGCGTTGATTACACTTGGGTCTTTTTTTTGATGCTCTAAAGCGTCTCTAGATATTTGTAAAATATCAATTGCCATCCTAATTCACCTCTTATATTTTTTTATTGATATATGTAAGATTCTAAGAATTGATCAAAAACATATAACCAATGTTGTTTCAAATTTTTTGTAATAAGTTGTATATGAACATGTCCTTTTAAATAACTCAATCTAACTTTAGCTTGTTTAAAGTTTTCTGCTTTTTCGAAGAGTTTTTTACCATCAATCTTTTGAGAAGCTTCCATCGTTAGTACCAATGTTGTTTGATAAAGATCAACAATCGTTTTATGTGCACCAATTTTTGATGATAGTTTTTTATATAGTTTCTCATACATATATAAAAGTAAGTCTGCGTCTAAATCACCGAATCGATCTGTAAGTTCAAGTTTCAAATCTTCAACATCCTCAATTGAATTAAGTTCACTGATACGCTTATGAATTTCAATACGTGCACTATCTTGAGAAATATATTCTGGATCAACATGTCTCGGCGCATAAACTTCATCAATTTGAGTAGATTTAGGTTTATCTAATGATTCACCTGTCACAGCTTCTTCCAATAGCTTCATATAAAGTTCAATACCAACACTGTCAATAAACCCAGATTGTTCTGCTCCTAAAATATCCCCAGCACCTCTAATGGATAAATCTCTGAGTGCAATTTTATAACCACTTCCAAGTTCGGTAAAGTCTTCGATTGCAGATAATCTTTTTTGAGCTTCATCGTTAATATTTTTGTGTGGTTCGTATAAGAGATATGCATAAGCGATTCTATCAGAACGACCGACTCTTCCTCTAATTTGATAAAGTTGAGACAACCCTAATTTATCTGCATCATGGATAATCAAAGTGTTTGTATTAGGAATATCAACACCTGTTTCGATAATTGTAGTGGATACGAGTATATCAAACTGGTGATCGATGAAATCCGATATGACACTTTCTAATCCTTCTCTACTCATTTTACCATGAGCATAATTAATTTTCGCACTAGGAATGAGTTTTTGTAATCTCTTGACCATACCCTCTATTCCTTTGACTTGATTGAATAAATAAAAGACTTGTCCACCTCTAGCGATCTCTCTTGTGATTGCTTCTTTGATGAGCGCATCTTGTCTTTCAACGACATATGTCTGAACCGGATAACGGTTTAATGGTGGGGTTTCTATCATGGATAGATCTTTTAGTCCCATGAGTGACATTTGTAAAGTTCTAGGAATTGGAGTTGCTGAAAGTGTTAGTGTATCAACATTGTTTTTGATCTCTCTAATCTTTTCTTTATGCTCAACTCCGAATCTTTGTTCCTCATCTATAATCAGTAAACCAAGATCTTTATATTTCACATCTCCGGATAATAATCGGTGTGTTCCTATCACAACATCGACATATCCCTTCGCTAATTTATCAATAATTTGTGATTGTTGTTTTTGAGTGACAAAACGGCTTAATAATGCGACATTCGCACCATATTTATCAAATCTCTCTTTAAACGTATAGTAATGTTGTCTAGCTAATACAGTTGTAGGTACTAAATATAAAACTTGCTTCTGATTTAAGACTGCTTTAAATGCTGCGCGTAGTGCAACTTCAGTCTTACCAAAACCGACATCTCCACAGATCAAACGATCCATTGGACGAGGTTGTTCCATATCATGCTTTGTCTCGATAATGGCTTTATGTTGGTCTTTTGTTGTTTCGTATTTAAAATCTCTTTCGAATGATTCCATCATTTCATTATCTTTTGAAAACTGATGTCCAACTGCATGATCTCTTGTTGCATATAACTTAATTAGACGATCACTTAAATCTTTAATACGCATTCTAACACTTGCTTTAGTCTTACTCCAAGTTTTTCCACCTAATTTAGATAATTTCGGTTTATGTCCCTCATAGCTACTATACTTTAAGACCATATCAATTTGATCCATAGGTACATATAATGCTTCTTCATTTGCATATACAATATGCAGATAGTCTCTTTTTTCTGAGCTCAGTTCCATGGTTTTTAATCCAACATATTGTCCGATTCCGTAATCGTAATGGACTACATAATCACCAACAGTAAGATCATCGACATGTCTAATTTTTGTGGATTGTGTAAGCACACTTCTATATCTAATTGCTTTTCTAACTTTATAGTTAAAAAGTTCTGATTCATCGATTACCATAATCTTTTCATTGTGTGATATGAATGATCCATGACTTGAAACATCAATCACGTATACAAGTCTTTCAGAACCGATTTGTCTTTCAAAAGGTATGTTTTTTTGAATCAAAAACGATTTTAATTCTTCAAGATAATGTGTTGTTTTTACACACAAGTAAATTGAATACTTGCCAACTAAATCAATCATATCCGAATAAAACAATTGTAGATTTGATTGATAGTTATTGACTTCTGACACATTTAAATCATGCCCTTTATCGTTATTAAATCCGTAATTATCAATTTCGATGTGTCTATGTTTTAGTATATCTTTTAAGTCTAATCTATACTTGATTGATAAAAATGCTCTTCCGTTCATAGTGATTGCATATGTATCTAAGTCATCTTTAATGTGTTCTTGATTGACTTCCATTTTATGAACATCAATCATATAGATTTCATGTGTTTTAGAAAAATCAATGATCGTTGTTTCTGTCTCATTAAAAAACGGAATATATAAACTTAAACCATCAAGTTTTTGTCTTAAATCGATGTGTTCGATATCTAAATTGAGTTTTTCTTGTTCTCTTTCTGAAAGATCAAATTTCTCAAAATGTTTGGTGATTTTTTTTATTGCATTATCTTTCATTTGATCTGTAAAAAATAGTTCGTGGATAGGTGCAATCTCAATGTGTTTTGTTTCTGCAAAACTTCTTTGATCTTCAACCTTAAATATTTTAATTTGTTCTAACAAATCATCAAAAAAGTCTAGTCGATACGGATGTTCTGTATTTAAAGGAAACACATCTAGAATATTCCCCCTTAAAGAAAACTCACCTGGTTTTTCAACGGTAAATGAATGCTGATAACCGCTATAAACCAAAAACTGCGTTAAATCTTTGAGATCATATGTATGATCTTTATAGATATGTTTTACTGAGTTTTCATAATCTTGAGGTTTTAACTGTCTTTGACTCATACCTTGCATTGTTGTTACAACAATAAAAGAATCATCTGTCATCAATTGTTTTAATGTATACAATCTTTCACTCTTAAACTCAGGAGATCCTAATGCCATCATTGATGTTAATGTTTCATCTGCTGGGTAAAATAAAACATCATCAGGGTCATTAATATTTGATAAAGTATCATAATATTTTTGTGCCTCATAAAGATTTGCTGTAACGACAAAAATGGTTTCTTTTTCTTCCTGATATCTTTTTGAAATTAAATAGCAATTATAGACATCTGTAGAAGATTTTAAATAAACCGTTTTATTCTTCTTATTAAGTTCTTTTAAAAGTTCATCATCAAGTTTTAATAAATCAATCATGTGCCCTCCGTGAGAAAAAAACCCAAACCTATGTTTGGGTGTTAAATGTTGTCATGATATCTATAAATGATACACCATCAATAAATTGTTCGATAATCTGTATGGATTTATCAATCGCTATGGATATGGTAATCATATCCTCTTTTGAGAATTGACTTAAAACATAATGATCAAGTGGTAGCTTTGAATTCAAACCTACGCCAACCCTAACACGCTTAAACTCGTCGGAATGACATAGTCCAATAATGTTTCTTAATCCGTTATGTCCGCCATGACCACCTAAAGCTCTTAAACGAAGACGACCAACATCGAGATTAATATCATCTACAAAAACTAATACATCATCTAAATCAATATCATAATATTTCATGACTTTAATGATGGCTTCACCTGAAAGATTCATGTAAGTTGTTGGTTTTAAATATATAATTTTTTCAGATCCTTTATTTAGAGTAGTAATTTCCCCATTAAACTTTGTATCTAGTTTAAATGATAGGTGATGTTTTTTTGCGAATTCATCTAAAATCATATATCCAACATTATGTCTGGTATTATGATATTTACTCCCAGGATTTCCTAAACCTACAATTAATTTCACTCATTATCATCCTTATGTGTTATTCGATCAAATATTTGACTAATTGGTTCATCATTAACAATATGTAATATAGCTTGTCCAAGAAGTGGTCCAATAGATAATTGTTTAATCTTTCTTGAACAACAATCGTCTCTAAGTTGGATTGTATCAGTAACAACAACTTCTTTTAAAACAGATTTATCGATTCTGTCACTAGCATCTGCAGAAAACACTGCATGTGTTGCACATGCATATACTTCTTTAGCACCTGCATCAAGCAAAGCTTGTGCGCCAGCAACTAATGTCCCTGCGGTATCAATAATGTCATCTACCATAATTGCTGTTTTCCCTTTGACTTTACCAATAATATTTTGAACTTCTGCTTTATTAGGCTCAGGTCGTCTCTTATCTATAATCGCTAATGGTGCTTGAAAAATATTAGCAAATATTCTTGCTCTTGTCACACCACCATGGTCTGGTGATACAACAATGACGTCTTCTAATTTCTTTTCATTTAAAAAATAATCTGCAAGAAGTGGTGTGGCAGGAAAATTATCAATAGGTTTATCAAAGAATCCTTGAATTTGTGCTGCATGCAAATCAATTGAGATTACTCGACTAATACCGGCTGTTTGAAGCATATCTGCTACAAGTTTAGCTGTAATAGGCTGTCTTGATTTTGATTTTCTATCTTGTCTTGAATAACCATAGTAAGGCATAATGACAGTTACTGACTTAGCTGATGCTCTTTTTAGTGCATCTGTAAAAATTAACAATTCCATTAAATGCTCATTTGCTGGAGCTGATGTTGATTGGACAACAAAAACATGATGCCCTCTAACACTTTCTTCAATATTAACTGATATTTCACCATCAGCAAATTTCACAACATCCACATTGGATATTTCTATTCCTGATGTTTTTGAAATTTCTTCTGCTAACTTTCTGTTAGAGCTCAACGCAAACAATTTAATCTTTTTTCCATAAACAATAGACATCTGATTCGCACCTCTTCGTTATTCTCATCTCTATTATACATGATTTATAGTGATATTTTTAGTGATTTCATCAATAAAATCAATAAAATTTACAGTTAACTTCTGTTTATATTTATACAAACGAAAAGCCACTCATGTAGAGTGACTCTATATACTTTTTTTAAGCCGCTTCAATAAGTTCAATGCGCATCCACTTTCTTTGATACCACCTAAAGACCATTGACAGCCCCCTAAATATCTCATCCATGGATAATGCAATAAAAACACCCAAAATGCCCATTTCTAATCGGATTGCTAATATATATGTAAATAATACTGCAAATCCAAACATCGATATGGCAGCCATGATCACTGGGAAAATCGTATCTCCAGCTGAGCGTAATGCAGCAATAAATATCATGTTTAGTGCACGTCCTAACTCAATAAAAATTGCAAAATATAGTACTTTTCTTACCATCTCAGTAATAACCGGGTCATCTGTTAATAAAGCAATCATAGGATAAGCTAACAAGTTAACAGCCCCTACAATAACAAAAATTAATACATATGCAACTCTTGTGGTTTTAAACGTATGTTTAAATGCAATATCATACTCTCTTTCACCGATGTAGTAACCCACAATAATTGAGTTACCACTCGCCAGTGCAAAACTAAAAATAAATACATACGATAAGATGAGCATGATATATGATTGTGCAATAACTGCTTCTGGACTAATTTGATTAATAAAAAATAATATGAGTACTTGAGCTATATTGTAAAGAACATTTTCGGTTGCTCCAGGTATACCTACATATAATATTTTTCTAAGTTGAATGATGTGAAATCTCAACTTGTGAAGTTTTATTTTTAATAATTTATATGCAAAATAAATGAGTAATAACACCATGACGATTCTTGCAACGAGAGTTCCGATAGCTGCACCTTGAACACCTAAAGAAGGAGCACCAAATAAACCATATATAAGTACAGCATTAACTACAACATTAACTAAGTTACCGACACCCATAATCATCATAACAACTTTTGGATGGCTGAAGCTTCTAAAAGCGTTAGATAGTCCTACACGAATAGATACAAACAATAAAGAAAATCCAACGATTTTAATATATGTTGATGCATCTTCTATAAATACTTCATCTGTACCAATCATATGTATAAAACTTCTTCCAAAAAACATTACAACAAGAGAAAGGATTACACCTAGAACAAAATTACCTAAAACTCCAGTAACAACTGTATCTTTCGCTTTTTGTTCTTGATTCGCACCTAAGTACTGGGCTGCAACGACACCAATACCTAAAGCCAAAACATTGACAACAATTGCAAACAAAAACAATATCCTATTTGCAATCCCCACACTACCAACAGCCGTATCCGAGTAATTTGATAACATAATGGTATCTACTGTTCCAAGTAAAGTAAAAAAGAGCAGTTCAATAAATATAGGCCATGACAATTTATATATATTTTTTTCTAATTTTTTCATATTATAACACCTAATTTCCAATGTATTATATCATTAATTTATTTAAAAAAATCAATTAAAATCTATAAAACGGTTTCATCTTCTAATTTGGCAAATTGTTTAGTTCCTTCAAAATTCTAATTTGTTGATAAAAAATATAAACTGTGATAATATTTAGGCAAATCAATAAATAAAAGGAGTTTGATTATGGATTCTGCAAAAACAATGAATGATAAGTTATCATTCCCTAGTTTAATTCGTTTTAACAAAATCATGGGATCAGTGCACTTAGCGCAAGGTGTGCTCATGATGTTATTTGCTTTTTTAATTTATCCTAACTTAGATGGTAGTGGAACACAATCATTCACCATTCCAGTTATTGGAAATTATCTAGAGTTCGTTCAAGGTCAAGGTTTAGTACTAACACCAACGGACACATTGTTTGAATTACCATTCTTACCATTAACAGCAAGTTTCTTACTGATCTCTGGTATTTTTCATTTCATTATCGCATTCCCTTATAAAGATAAATATGTCAGTGATCTTAAAAAAGGCATTAACAAACTTAGATGGTATGAATATGCGATAAGTTCATCTTTAATGATTGTTTTAATTTCATCATTATTTGGTGTAAGAGATATCGCAGTGTTCGTTTTAATTGCTTTAGCTAATGCTGCTATGAACTTATTCGGTTTAGATATGGAATTACTAAACAGCGGCGAAAACAAAACTGAAAAGAAGACTAACTGGTTACCATTTATCTTCGGTTCTGTTATTGGTATTGCGCCATGGTTAGCAATCGTGTTCTATATTGGTGTTAATCCAAACTTAGATGCTGTTCCAGGATTTGTATGGGCTATTTTAGTTACTTACTTCTTAGCATTTAACACATTCCCAGTCAACATGTATCTTCAATATAAGGGTATTGGTAAGTTTAAGAATTACTTATATGGTGAACGTGGATATATCGTTTTATCATTAGTTGCTAAGACAATCTTAACCTGGTTAGTATTATTTGGTGCATTCCAACCTTAATCCCACTAGATTATCATATAATAATATTTTGATTGTAAATTTTAAAAACTCAGTATTGATCAACTGAGTTTTTTTGTTTTTATTAAAAGTAAAAAAGAGTTTATTTTGCTGTGAAATGTGAAATAAACTTTGAAGTCATCTTTTCAGTGTGTGCATACAAAAAAATACACCTTATTAACTAAAGTGTATTTGTCATTTAAACATGCTATTCTTCTTGTCCGCTTTCTAATAACTCATTATAAGCTTGAACAATGGCATCTTCGATGAGTTTTCTCATTTCACCGTGGATTGGGTGTGCGATGTCTCTAAAAGTTCCGTTTGGAGTCTTTTTACTTGGCATAGCGACAAACAAACCATTCTCACCTTCGATGATTCTAATGTCATGCACAACAAAACTTTCATCAAAAGTAATTGTTGCTACTCCTCTTAATCTACTTTCGCTTTGAACTGCTTTAACTCTAACATCTGTAATTTTCATTGTGCCCTCCAAGACGCTATATTTTATACCTAAATTATAGCACAATCAATCATTGATATAAAGTTTTTTTACGTTTTTATGCTTGTTTTGATTAATTTAACCCCCATTTTTTGGGCTTTTTTAACCATTTTGGGTATATTTAGATTTGAATTCACCATAAAGAAGGTAGAACCGCTACCACTCATCATGATATGTTCATCTACTTCTTTTAAGTCTTGATAAATGCTTTTTAACTCTGGATAACACATGAATGTAGTTTTTAATAAGTCGTTATATAGTGATTGATAGAAGGTTGGCCAAGATTTAGATTTATATAGATCTAATAACTGATCAAATCTAGATTGATGTGCTTCAATCACGTGATGCTTAAAAACTTGTGCTGTTGAAACATGAATGTCTGGACAAAATAAATATACATTTTGAATCATTGGGGATTCCAAGAACTCTATATGTTCTCCTCTACCATAAACATAAGCTGGTCTTTCATAAAGACAAAATAATGTGTCAGAACCTAAAGAAAGGGCAATCTCTTCCAATTCTTTGTTTTCCAAATTAAGATTCCATAACTGATTAAGCCCTCTGATGGTTGCTGCTATATCTGCTGAGCCACCTGCAAGTCCTGCACCAATAGGAATCCTTTTTTTCAGTGTGATGTGTACACCATCTTTAACTTGGTACTTATCTTTTATAAAACACGCTGTTTTTATGATTGCGTTATCTTTGATTTCAATATCACTTGATAACTGGATTTCAGGATGTTTTTTAAATGTGAGTTCATCATGAAGATCTATGGGTATCATTATCATTTTTAAATCATGATAACCATCTTCTCTTTTTCGATTGACATCTAAAACAAGATTAATTTTTGCATGTGCTTTTTCATAAATCATAAGGCCACATCCTTGCGATATCTAAAAATTCATTTATGGTGATTTTTTCAGCGCGAATATTGATATCTAAGTCATTTTTTTCTAAAAAAGACTGTAGGTCTTCTTTAGGAATTTGATAGGCTTCAAACCAATTATTAACAAGTGTCTTTCGTTTTTGTTTAAATGCAGTTTTTACAATATCTAAAAAAATCTTTTCTTCTTCAGGTTTTAAAAGTGGTTCATCTCTTTTTTCAATTCGAATAACTGCGCTATCTACATTTGGTTTTGGAACGAACATATGTCTTTTAACATCCATCATTTTATACACTTTCGCAAAATAATTAATGACAACTGATAAGTGATTATAAGCTTTTGTCCCAGGTGTAGCAACAAGTCTATCACAAACCTCTTTTTGAATCATAAGTGATGCGGTTTTGATTTCTTCTGTTTCTAGAAGTTTAAAAATAATCGGGGTTGTAATATAATAAGGTACGTTTGCGACTACGTGTAGTTCATCTCCATAAGCCTTTAGATCTTGTTCCATAAAATCAGCGTATACAATATCTAAGTTTTCATATGCTTGTTCAATTGGATCTAAAATTGGTTTTAATGATTTATCAATTTCAAAACAAGTCAAACGATGGGCTTGTTCAGCCAAAAAAGAAGTCAAAGCTCCTTGTCCTGGACCAACTTCTATAACATCTTTATCTTTAATATGTGATTGGTTTACAATTTTCTTTAATAGATTTTTATCTCTTAAAAAGTTTTGTCCATATCTTTTTTTGGCTTGGTGTTGCATGAAATAACCTCGCATACATCTCTTTTGAGTAGACCAAAAGCTTTCAATCTGTACATAAGTGTTTTACCATTAACGTGTCCTAGATGTAAGGCTTTTGATAATTGTTCTCTTAAGTTTTTACTATCTTTATGAGCAATCAGCTTAACATCATATAAAAAATTTATATCAATATCTGTTTGTTGATCATCGTTTGATTTATATATTTTTTCTAAAGCTTTTTCAATATCAACTTTATTTGCATGTTCTACACCTAGTTTTTTATAGTTTTTACTGTGTGCTTTATCTTTTTCGATAAATGCATGGTAAACATGCTTTAATTTAGAAGATAAATGATCCCTGATTCTTTTTCCTGGATAATCTGGATCTAAAAAAAGAATAATATCGTGTGTCTCATCAAGTTTGATCAATGCATCCAAAGTAGCATCCGATATTTCAGAACCATTTGTTGTTAGTATAAACATATCAGGGTAGAATTGTTTTAGTTTTGAATAATCGTTTTTTCCTTCTACTACATATACTTTAGGTCTCATATATTTCTATAGAAGAATTTTGGGTCTTCTTTTACTCCTGTTAAAACTAAACCTTTGATAAGTTTTGACTGTTCCTTTAATGTTGATAAAGTTCCATCTTTAAGTAGTATGCAAATCTCTTCTCCAAAATGCATCGTATCGTCTTGGTATGCAAAATTAGAAACAGTTCGATATGCAGTAAAATACTTTTTATCTTCACCATATTTTTCTTCAATCGCTTTGATTTGTCTTTCTGTAGTGATATCATCAGCTAAATATTTCCATATATGACGATTTAAAAAATCATCAGCTAAAGTTTTTAAAATTTGATCTTTTGATCTTGTAAAACTTGAGATTAAACCATTCATATAAAAATCGTCTATTCTAATGTAACTTTCTAAATCTTCTGGATTTTCAATGATTCTCTTCAATGCTTCTACATCTGCATTAAACTCAAACCCTTGAACACATAAATCTTTAACTCGGTGATAAATCTTTTCTAAAATCGTTTCATAAGATCTAGAAACAGGATGGTAATAAACTTGCCAGTACATATGATATCTACTAATTAAATAATTTTCAATTGCGTGAATTCCAGATACATGAAAAACGATTTTTCCATCTTTTACATCTAAAACTCTCATGATGCGATCTAAATCAACATGTCCATAAGCGGTTCCTGTGAAATAAGCATCTCTTTCTAAATAATCTAATCGATCGACATCTAGCTGACTTGATATGAGTTGTTCGATTAAAGGAAACTTACCCTGTTTTAAAATCACACTTGCGACATCTGCTGGAAAATGATCATCAATCGTTTTCAATATATCTCTGATCTCATAGCGATTTGTTACCATTCGTGCTCCTATTTTTTCATGATTCACATGAAATACATCCTCAAATGCATGTGAATATGCCCCATGGCCAACATCGTGGAGTAAAGCCGCAGCTAAAAAGATGAGCTTTGTTCTCTCATCTAAAATCTCTTTTAATGCTTTAACTGAAGAAAACCTATTTGCCAACTCATAGACACCTAAACTATGTGAAAACCTAGAGTGTTCTGCACCATGAAAAACCATTTGCACACCGCTAAGTTGTCTTATCCTTCTTAATCTTTGAAATAGATTTGAGTCAATCAATTTTTTGATAAAATCATAATCAACATGGATATATCCATAGATGGGATCTTTTAATACAAGTTGTTTTTCTAATCGTTTCACCATAACCCTCCTCGTATAATATGTAGTGTAGATTTAGGTTGATACCTTACTACA